>ERZ1034992.34-NODE-34-length-97693-cov-27.943055_pt1 | contig 97693 bp, 82 predicted proteins | sample MGYA00520695_ERZ1034992 | MGnify/ENA primary metagenome ERZ1034992 (study PRJEB33766, sample SAMN09781778) | gut metagenome | biome: gut microbiome | host: Homo sapiens | place: Madagascar | study: EMG produced TPA metagenomics assembly of the PRJNA485056 data set...
CGCCCACTCCACCCGCTCACTCCACCCGCTCACTCCACCCGCTCACCCCAAGTTCTGAAGGTAGTATCATTAACCTTTATTAGCTCTACCTAACTTAGATAATGGAGTCCGAATATGGAGAATCAGACAGCAACGACAGACCAGACCGTCACCCTAGACGCAGACGCACACAAGACCGCAGACCTCCCCACAGCTCAGCAGGCCACCGCGCCTCAGCCTCCAAAGACCAACCCCCTGAAGGAATGGGGAGTCCGCGAAGTCGTGACCGCAATCCTGCTGAGCGCCCTGACCGTCATCGTCATGTTCATCGGCGCATCACTCACAATGTTCGGCTTGGATCTGCAGATGCTTGCATCCGGTGGCCTCGGCGTTTTCCTTGCCGCCCCCGTCTTCATGCTGATGACCCTGCGCGTCAACCGCCTCGGCACAACCTTCATTTTCACGACGATCGCGTCGATCCTCTTCACCGTCCTCGGAAACTACCTGTACCTGATACCCTTCTATGTCGTTGGTGGCATCATCCTGGACCTGATCTTCCTGCGCACTCCTGAACATCGCCAGAACTCCTGGTGGATCACCGCCACATGGACCGTTTTCTCCGGCCTGTACCTGCTGTCAACGATGATCCCCTTCATGGGCAATCTGCAGAAGTACATCGACGACGTAGTCGCAGCCCGTGGCTTCACCCAAGAATGGGTCGACACGTTCCTGAAGTACTACTCCAACCCCGCGTGGGTTTTCGGCATCTTCATCGCGACGATGATCGCCGGCTTCCTGGGCAGTTTGATCGGCCGGAAGCTGATGGCGAAGCATTTCTCGCGCGCCGGCGCACTGTAAATCTGCGTTGTCAATCTGCGCTTCAACCTGCGTTGTAAATCCGCGCTCAAACCTTCACTGCAACCCCACACCGTAAGCCCGATGAGCCCCACCCTGACATCCGAGCCGACCGCGTCCACTACCCCCACGCCAGCCTCCACGCCGACACTCGAAGGCGCGAGTACACAGGCCAAACCCGCCGACGCCCGCCCCACGTACGAGTCCCACTTCCCCGGGTTCACCGTGGCAACGGAAGTGATCGTCTTGGCGCTTGTCATGGTCACGGCGGATTGCGATCTGAAACTGTTCCCGATGCTCGCATTGAGCCTCGCGTCGCTGGTCTACATGATCGTTGCCCGCCAGGCGCGCGCCGCTTTCAGTATGCTGATCTACTTGGCGGTCCTCGGTCCGATTTACGTGGGGTACATGGCGTACGGGATGCGCCCAGTCTTCCTGTCCCCCATTCAGATCTACCAAGCGTGGAACACGTTCCCCGTTCTGGCAGCAGCGTGGATTGTCTTCATGACGCCACCCGGGATGATCAGCGCCTCGCTCGCCCGCATCCACTGCCCAAAGAAGATCATTCTGGGCGTACTGGTGTTTCTGCGATTCTTCCCGACTTTCACGGCCAGCTGGCGCCTGCTTCGCGACGCTCTGCGCAAACGAGGCCTCAGTCGCCCCACCCAGATGATCACCAATCCGCTCGACACCTACGAATACGTCATGGTTCCATCTCTGCTTGCTCTGGTTGATTCCGCTGATCAGTTGTCGTCGTCGGCAGTCACGCGCGCGGCCGAGGCCCCTCACGCGCGCACCAGCTACTACAACATTCCAGTGCGCACGAAAGACGTTGTCTGCGTCGTCATCGCTGGCATCGTCTGCGCCTCCGTTTACTACGCGAACGGCCTCGTCGCATGAACCCGACCAGCGTCGATGTGCCCCTGGCGTGCTTACGCGGAGTTTCGTTCTCATACAAGGATGCTCCGCAAACAATTCACGAGGCCACCTTCAGCGTCAATGCCGGTGAGTGTGTGGTGTTATGTGGCCCTTCGGGTGGCGGGAAAACCACCCTGATCCGCCTGATTAACGGGCTTGCCGGCGGTTTCTATAAGGGAACAACTACCGGTAGCGTGTCTTTGGGCGATCAAGATGCAGCGAGCCTTGCTCAGTGGGAGCGAGCCGAAAAAGTCGGCAGTGTTTTCCAGGACCCGTCATCGCAATTCTTCTCTAGCCAATTAGCAGGAGAAATAGCTTTTACCTGCGAGAACCTAGGCTACGGCCACGAACGCGTCGTGTCCCTTACCGACCAGGCAATCTCTTCTTTCTCTTTGGATAACCTGCGTTCCATCCCGAACGATTCACTTTCATCAGGGCAAAAGCAGAAGGTCGCTATCGCGTCCGCGCTGGGACCTCGTCCCTCTTTGCTCGCCATGGATGAGCCATCGTCCAACTTGGACGAGGACGCGTCGGCACACCTCGGGCGCACCCTCAAAAAGTTGAAGCAGCAGGGCTTCGCGATGGTCATCGCCGAGCATCGCCTGGCATATCTGATGGACGTCGCTGACCGTTTCCTGCTGGTGCGTGGTGGCCGAATTGAGCGCGAGCTGACGCATAACCAGGTAATGGACCTTCCAGAGGAAATCCGCCTTGAGTGGGGGCTCCGCGATCCACGCTGGACCTCACGTCCCACCCTCCCCCGACCTCACCAGCACCCAACGGGCACGTCGGCGCACGACTCCACTTCGCAAGCCTGGAATCAGCCGACGCTTCAGGTCCGCGAACTCGGTGCTGCCTACGGTTCACGCAGTATCTTCACCAACGTGTCATTCAGCGCCAACGAGGGAATGATTGTTGCTCTGACCGGTGATAACGGGGCTGGCAAGACGACCCTTGCACGCATTTTGGCGGGCTTGAAGAAAGCGTCCGGGGGCAGTGTTATCGTCAACGGAAAAGCCTGCAAACGACGCGATCTCCTCCGGCGTGTCTGGTTCAGCCCCAACGACGTCAAAGCGGAATTCTTCACCCCCAGCGTCGAAGAAGAAATTATGCTTCAAGTGCGCACTGACGAGGAGCATAAAGAGAAAGCGCGCTCAGTCCTGCGCAACCTTGGCCTGTGGGAGATGCGCAAGCAGCACCCCGTAACCCTGTCGGGCGGACAAAAACAGCGACTGTCCATCGCCTGCGCAATCATGTCCGACCGACCCGTTCTGGTCCTCGACGAACCAACAAGCGGGCTTGACGCTCTCAATATGGAGCTCGTGTCGCGCGCCCTCGAATGCGCGGCCGAGGCAGGCAAAGCGATCATCGTCGTCACACACGACAACGAGTTCCTGCGCCGTTGTTGCACGCACTCCTACGTCCTCAACATGAAAGAAGGACAGTCCATGAAGGCAGATGGTTCCACGGACAGCCTCAATGGCCCCTCGGCGAAAGATGACCCCCAGGCGAAGAAAGAAAAGACCGCTGGCTTGAAAGAGCTGTATCTTCGACTGACGAAGCCGGCACACGGAATGATTATCCGTGGCATGGTCATGTCCGCTTTGTCAGTTGCCGTCGGCTTCGTGCCGTATGTCATCGCGATCCTCATTGCGCAGGACGCGTTACGTGGCCAACTGCCACCAGCGTCGACTCTGGTCATCATGTCCGTGGTTGCCATCGTGTGCGCTGCCGTCGACCGTATGTTGTTCGGCGCAGGCACTGGCGTCTGCCACGTTGCGGATGCTGATTTCAGAGTCCATGCCCGCCACATTTTGATCGATCACTTCTCGAAGCTACCGCTCGGTTGGTTCAATGACCGCAGTTCTTCGGAGGCGACGCAGGCTGTTTCCGACGATGTTCTAGGTATGCACCAGACCATCGGGCATGCTCCCACCGAGATCGTGCGCGCGGTCCTTTCCCCACTAATCCCATTGGTCATCCTGTTTATTGCCGACTGGCGAATGGCACTGGCATTCCTTGCCTACATCATCGTCTTCATCGGCATTTCAGGGATGTTCATGTCCCGCGACTACGCGACGCTGTCCGAGCAATACAACGCCGCAAAGATCGAGCTTTCTTCGTCGATCGTCGAAATCGCTGAGGGCATCGAAGTTGTGAAGACCTTCGGTAGCACACGCAAAGCCGGTTCACGCTATCGCGAGGCGGTCGAACGCCTGACGGAAGTCACCTTCGAGTGGACGAAACTAACTGCCGGACCGTTCTCGATGCTCAGCGCATTCATCTCGCCGGGCACGGTCCTGGCGTGCCTCGGCCTGGGCTCCAGCCTCTTCATCTCGAAGGGCTGGTTCGACTTCGCGTCCGCTGTCCCCTTCCTTGTCTTAGGGCCCTCAATCCCGTCGGGCCTGGTGACCGTGGCATCGTCCATGGGATTCTTGCAGACGGCATTGCACAATCTCGAACACATCGGGCAGGTACTTTCCACCGACCAGCTACCTGAACCCGACAAGCCAGAGCCTCTGCCAGCGACTGACGTGGATATCGCGTTCGACGACGCCTCGTTCGCCTACACGCAGGACGGAAAGTTCGCGCTCGACCACGTAGACGCGCACATCGAAGCCGGGAGCGTCTGCGCACTGGTTGGCGATTCGGGCAGTGGCAAGACAACATTCGCGCGCTTGATCCCACGCTTCTGGGATCCGACCAGCGGGAGCGTCAGCCTTGGCGGACACGACCTGCGGAATATCTCCACACAGTCCCTGTTGTCGCAGGTAGCCATCGTTTTCCAAGAGGCCATGATGCTGTCACTCCCCATTCGTGACAACATCAAACTCGCCTGCCCTTCCGCCACGGACGAGCAGATGATCGAAGCCACACGCGCGGCACAAATCCACGATCGCATCTGCGAATTCCCCGCTGGCTACGATTCCGTCATCGGCTCAGCCGACTGCAACCTGTCGGGAGGCGAAGCTCAGAGGATTGCCATCGCCCGCGCAATTCTGCAGAATGCGCCGATTCTGGTCCTCGACGAGGCCACCGCACACACCGACCCCGAAAACGAAACTGCGATCCAGACTGCTCTGAATCACCTGTCGCACGGTCGCACGACCATCGTCATCGCGCACCGGCTCAACACGGTTTCCGGAGCGGACATGATGCTCGTCCTCGAAGACGGTCGCGTGCTCGAGGCCGGCCAGCACGATAAGCTCTTGGCCGCCAATGGCCGGTATGCGCAGCTCTGGAACACGCAACAAGTCCAGGCATTCCATGGTCGCGACGAAAAAGAAGACTTCGTGGGGAGCCTCGTCAATCCCAATAGGCACACACCCGCTACCCCTGAATACACCACGAATCCCACACCGGCACTCGCTCACGATTCGCAGGAAGGCGCGCAATGATCGTCAACAAGATTGATAAGCTCGCTGGCCGCTCGACTGGAGTCAAAGCTCAGGCCGTCTACTTCGCGATCTGCGGAGTGCTCGAGGGAGCCGTCTACACATCCCTCCTCCCCTTGCTTCACGCCCTTTTTGATGGCGACGGACACACAGCGTTCACGTGGTCGATGGTTGCCGTCGGGCTCGGCGTCGTCTGCGCGCTTGCGAACTATTTCGCGGAAACGCACGGGTACATGATCGGCGACGTCATCGTTTTGCGATCGATCCAAGAACGTTTGGGCGACCACGTTGTGAAGCTCCCTCTCGGCTGGTTCACCGCTGGGCGAGCCGGCGAACTCGCGTCCCTTTTGGAACGCGACCTGCAGATGATCATGAACCTACCCGGCATTTTCTTAAAGCAACTGGTCACCGCAATGACCATCCCCGCGTGCATTGCCCTGCTCTACGTATATGTCGATTGGCGAATTTTCATCGCCTACGTGATCACAATGCCACTGCTGTACACGTGGGCGCAGAAGATGGGCGAAGCAGCCGGAACCGGACACGCTGAAGAAGAAAAGTCGAACGCACAGCTGGCTAGCCGAATGCTCGAATTCGTTCATGCTCAGCCGATCCTGCGCGCAACGGGCACGGCTCAAACCGGTTGGAAAGCTCTCGAAGACGACATTCAACGCGACCACGAAACAACGGTTCGCACTCTCAATCAGACCCAGAAGCCGATGACCATGTACACCCTGTTGGTGTACCTGTCATTCGGCCTGACATTCCTGTGCACGACCGCGCTTCTTGCCTATGGAACGCTAACCGCGGTTGAGTACCTGTTCGTCATCGTTTTAGCCCTGCGATCGGTCGACGCGCTCCTGAAGGCAGGTAGCCAAGCCATGTCCTTCAACGTCTGCCAGAACGCGATCAATGCGTCCGAGAAGATCCTCGCCACCTCCCCACTGCCGGAGACAGATTCACCGAAGAACCCCGCGGACGCCTCGATTTCCTTCGACCACGTGCATTTCTCCTACGATGGCACGCGCCAGATCATCAACGATGTCACCTTGGAGTGTCCAGCCGGACAGATGACCGCGCTTGTCGGCCCGTCCGGTTCCGGCAAAACGACGTTGACCAGGCTGATCGCTCGCTTCTGGGACGTCACAGAAGGCTCCGTCCGAATCGGTGGCGTCGACGTTCGAGACATGGCAGTCGACGACTTGCTGTCGATGGTGTCGCTGGTCTTCCAAGACGTGTACCTGTTTGACGGCACGATCGAGGACAATATCCGCTTCGGACAGCCGGACGCCAGCGACCAAGATGTGCGCCGAGCAGCACGCATCGCCCGGCTCGACGAGGTTGCGGAGCACCTCGAAGATGGGTGGGAAACCCGCGTCGGCGAAGGTGGTGGACGACTATCTGGTGGCGAACGTCAGCGCGTGTCAATTGCGCGTGCGTTACTCAAGAATGCGCCGATCGTCCTCTTCGACGAGGCCACCGCGGCACTCGATGCTGAGAACGAGGCAGCGATTGTGGACGCCATGCATTCACTGGCCAAGGACAAGACCGTCATCGTGATTGCGCATCGCTTGTCGACTATCGCTGAGGCTGACCAGATCGCCATGCTCGAAGACGGGCACATCACGCAACTGGGAACCCACAAGGCACTACTCGCCCAAGAGGGGCGCTATCGCAGTTTCTGGTCGGATCGCCAGCAAGCGCAAGACTGGAAGGTCCGATAAGGGCGGGGGTCCACTCCCCTTTTGGCGTGCGTAGCCGGCTTCTTGGATGTTCCTGTCGAAGTGCTTGTTCCAGCTGAAGCCATCGAAAAAGCAAAGCACCCGACCCTTTCGGATCAGGCACCTGAGTTTATTGAAGCAGTGCCCCAAGTCGGGCTTGAACCGACGACCGACGGATTATGAGTCCGTTGCTCTGACCGACTGAGCTATTGGGGCTCTCAAAGACTACCATCTCACGACGCCCACCTTCAGTTCACACCCGCTCGCGTGGCTCGGCGCTTCCACTTGCACCCCACCCGGGAACAAGTTTTGCGACGAAGTCCGCGTTCTTCACATCGACGAGGCCACGCAGTTCCGCTCGCACCAGTTCACTGCCAGATCCCGGCTGGCGTCCTGAGCGCTCTCTTACGTCAGTGTTGTCTACATTGGGTGCGCGTGAGGTTCCGCGATTTTCATGTTCAGTCACTCGCCCATTGCACATCAGGGCGCGCAGGCAACCGGGGCTTTTCGTGGTCGGTAGACACCCGCGCATAGGCAGCTACCCTCAACCTGTGCGGCCTCACGAGTTTGGCTGGGATCACCCTCATCTCACCCGCGTGCTTCAATCTCCTTCTGCCGCTCGTTCCCCTTGTTGGCGAGAGATTTGGCTGTTGTATCCATGTACGCTCTCAACCTACGTTTTATCCAGTCGAACCCACACTATCAGCGCCCCCACCACCGCAGCCGACTCCTTCGCGATCCGCGCTAGAAATGTGTTCGTTTCTTGAGTGGTGAACGCACCGGCCTCAGCAAGTCGATGAATGAAAGCGACCTGTCGGGCGAGGTCGACTTCGACATCGAACATCTCTCCCATCATGGCCTGCAGCCACGAGTGCCAAAGCGGTGGCGGATATAGCACGGGTGCGAGCAGTACTTGCGGTGCTCGTTTCCGTAGGCGGTAAAGGGCGGTAAAGGTTTGTCCGCAAGCAGTTGCAGGTGAAGGTGTAGATCGCTTGCCGGTTCAGCAACGGCGGTGATCACGCGCGAACTCGCGTATCCGCACACGCAAGGACGCGTACTTATCAGGTGTGTGATCAGGGGCTCTGGCACGCCGATAGGCACTACGAGAGAGCCCAATGATCTGGCGGGCATATCTTTGGGAATAGCCCAGCTCGACCAGATGCCGCACGGCATCATGATGGCGAGCGGGGCTTAGAAGTTTCCTTCCGATATTTCCTTCCACGCTGCCTTTTCCAGCTCCTCCTGGCCCGAGGGCCGTTTGTGGCAAGTGTTCTCCTCACGAAGACGCTGGAGCTCTTTGGCTTCGCTCGTGCTCATCGGCCTATACGTTGGCTACCACTGATTCAGCGTTGTTTCACTGATCCCCAGCTCGTTGATAATCTGAACCGTTGTCGACTCATATAGGCAGTTTCGGCTACTTTAACCTCTTGTTTTAGTGCTTTCTGGTTTTCTTACTACCAGCGATAAGTAATCCGCCAGCAACAAGAATCATCGCTGCAACTTGATACGGCATCCCAGCATATCCAGTTTTCGGGAGCTTCCCGGAATTACGGGATTTAGACGCTTTAGTGGCGCCATCGCCATTGTTGTTGCTTCCACTATTCGGGTTATCAACCGGAATCTTCTTCCAAACAGCCTTCACAACCGTGTCACCATTAACAGTGATCTCGGTACCCGGCGCCACTTCCTGACCATCAACCTCCCAAGCCTTAAATTCCTGGGTGTCATCCGGAGCAGTAAAACCGTTAGGCAACACCGTGTACTTACTACCCTTCTTCAGGGTCTTGCCAGTCATATCGCCACTGCCACCATTAGCGTTATAGGAAACCTTCACCTCATAATCTTGCCAAATAGCTTTTATAGTGGTGTCTTCCTTAACTCGGATTTTCTCTCCAGCTTTGAGCTCGGTAGTGCCAATCTGCCAGGTCTTAAATTTCTCGTTTTCTGGAGCCGTAAAAGCACTGGCTAGAATCTCATATTCAGCACCCTTATTTACGGTTTTACCTGCCATTTCGCCGGTACCACCGTTGCGGTCATAGCTGACAGTGGCAGTTTCGAGGGTCTTATTGGCCACAACTGAATCAAGCTTATCGGTGTCACCCTCCAGACCGCCATTGTCCTTCGCAGTTGCTGTGACGGTTCCACCAACTTCAATGTCTTCAACTTTCAGAGTAATCACGCCAGTGTTCGCATCAACCGTGGCATTATCGGCTGTCCAAGTGGTCTTGCCGGAAGCATCGTCCACGGTTCGCGTCGCTGTGATGGTTTTCTCCGCTCCTAAAGCGTCCTTGTAGGTAATCGTGTAGGACATCAAGTCGGTATCATCACCCGGGTTTTCATAGGCTGGCGGGGTAATAGTTACCTCACCCTTATCCGTATCTACCGCAATCGCAGGAGATTTCGGAGCGATATTTTTTACCAGATCTTTGGCAGGGATTTTAGTGACTTTGGCTCCATCGTTTACTTTATAGGTTCCATCGGCATTTTTTGCATATATCGGATTGCCGTCATTATCCCAATCAGTTTCCACATCATTAGGACTGATTATTGTAACGTTTCCGTCTTTATCAAATTCGATAAATGCGGGATCGTTAATAAAACCAGTTCCATCGGGGAGTTTAGATACGCCATTTATTGTATTTGCGTCTCTAATCGCTTTATCGATGGCTTTTTTATCGTCATCTGTTAGCTTTTTGGGATCTCGAACTTCTGTTTTTTGGGGGACAGCCAGTATAACATTGGAGGTTCCACACGACACAAACTTGTTCTTTTCTTTTACTAAAACACCAACTACTTGAGCGCGGGGAAGACCAGCATTACCTGGAATGGCGTATGTAAACTCACCCGTTTTAGAATCTACGCTTACTTCTACGGGGTCAGACGAATTTTTATCGACCGTGCATCCATTCTCACTATTAAATTTAGCTAACCCATTGGGACTAATTTTGAGAACTATCTGAACCTTTATATCCTTGAACGGTCCAGTTCCATTCAGTTGTCCTTTAATCTCATTGTCAACAACTGTAATATCGCTAACATTAGCGCCAATTGAAGTTTCGGTTACTTGTTTTATTTCTAAACCAGGAGCCTCAATTTCACCTGATTTTGTTCCATCAGTATAAGTGACATTAATTGTGCCCGTCTTAGGCTGAGAAGTTCCAGAGATCTTTAGTTCAACAGATTTTATATCGCCAGCTATGTCAGGATTTGCTTCCTGCACTAATCTCAAAGCTTCGGCTTGTTCTTCTGCATTGACTATATTGGCGGCTCCCGCCTGTTCTATCCAGATTTCTCCTACTGGCATTTTTATCTTGTCTTTATTCAAGAACGCCTTTGATGGCTCAGCATTTATGGTCACTTCGGAAGATGTATCGTTTTCCAAAGTTTGATAGACAGTGACGGTATCACCTGGTGCAACTTTAACGCCGTTAGGTAGACTTACCGTCCAAGCTGTTCCACTTTTAGGGGTAACAGAAACAGTGGCTTTTTCGTTACCATCCTTACCTTTTAGGGTCACATATACAGTCGACCTTACAACCTTTCCACCAACTCTTTTTCGTTGTACATTAGCGCCGGAAATAGTTGTGTCGTCGTAAAAGACTTGGTTAACGGTCGGTGCCGGTATGGCAGCACCCACGGGTTGCCCAATAATTTCTGGCCCGATCTCCAGACCATCGCCCAGCTGGGTATCAGTTTCAACTTCTGGAGTGCTTACTGGCGCCGGACTGACGCTTTGTTCGTCAGCCTGGGAGCTCATCTGCAGATCCTCAGCTTGAGCCAAGGACGGGGTCGATAGCGTGAGACCCAAAGCGCAGGCCAAGGTTACGATCAGAGATTTTCTAAAAACGTGAGCTGGCTTAAGCAACGCTCTGCCGGCAAGCGCTATAAAAGAACCGGGCACGCCCTTGGGGTTGCGCATGAGAACTTCCTGTCCAGTGTCGCTGGTTGAATCTACTCTCATAAAGTACCACTACTTTACCCACAAGACCAGCCGTTGAACTCAGATAGGCGGTTACCCTGCAGAAATATAGGCAAACAAATATAGCAAATTAGCTAGAATTCTATTACACATATTAATAGCTATAGAAATCGTTATACGTAAGTATATTGTTTTGGTAATAAAATCATCCATTAACGGTGATTCGAAATGAACGTCTACGAAAAAACGTGACAAACTTTTACTGCTTAATTTAGAAGCTCTGGCTTCGCACAGTTACTCCACGATCGCTCTAGGCTATAGATCTATCCTGTGAAACCGCAAAGTTTTAGCGACTCGCACACTTTTGGCGAATGGACATATTTCTTGTAGCTTACTTCTCGGACCCTTCCGGCCTCCCGGAAATCTGACAAACTGTGCCGAGCCAGCGATAAGTCAAATACCTAACCAGGAAGACTTCCGAAACCCATAAAGCTACCCCTACAGGGCGAAACGCCACGTTTTAGGGCATAAAAACAGGACGTTCACTTCGTATCAAAATGAACGTCCTAGTGGTGCTAGTAATCCTTGACGGGATTACGCACTATTTCGTCGTCCTTACTAATGAAAAAGCCCGAAGGCTTTTTCACCGTTCGGACTCCTCATAGTGGAGCTAAGGGGATTCGAACCCCTGACCTTCTCATTGCGAACGAGACGCGCTACCAACTGCGCCATAGCCCCAGGTGCCCGTTTAGCATAGCACCCAACGGGCAGCGATGAAAAACGGAAAACGAAGACTCAGGGACGAGGCACCGATCTCAAACGCTTCGGCCTTCGAACGTGCGTAGAGAAGCGCACATAGTGAACGGAGGCTCACCTGGTGTACGGGTGAGCCTCCGCAAAAGTCAAAGCATCAGCGCGGGTGTCAGTTACTGCGCGCGACGAGCATCCAGCACAGCGTCCAAGTCAAGCGCAACAGCCTGGTCTGCGACGACCTGTTCGGTGGTCATGGCGTTCTCGGCGACAGTCGCTGCGATCGGGCGAGCCGGCACGGCCACGCCAACCTTCGGGATTCCGCGAATATCGGTGTCAATGTGGACCGAACGACCGCTGACGCGACCGCGCGTTGCGTATCGTGGCGCGGGGATCGGGTTGACGGTCCATGTGCGGCGTTCAACGGTGGTGCCGGTCAGTGCAAGTTCTTCGGCTTCGTCTTCAGCATTAACGAGGTCCGTCTGAGCTTCACCGCTGACCGCATCGGCGGAGGCATTGGGCATCTCGATCACGTTGGTGCCACCAGATTCGGCGTGCGAGGTAGAAGCGGACGCTTCCAGCTCGACCTTTTCAAGCGCTTGCGATGCAAGGGAGACCGTCGCGCGAGACGTGGAACGATCTGCGGTGATACCGGCGAAGAGGTCGTCCTTTTGCGTCTTCGGGGCGGGTGCGGATTCTTCCTTGCGGGCTCCTCGAGCCGAGGCTGCGTTGCGCAGGTTTTCAAGCAATTCGAGCTCAGCTTCGTTTGCTTTGTCGGAACGAATTGCCGCCATGCGCGAGGCAACCAGGGACGCGACAAGCAGAGCTGCAGGGATCAGAGTCCAGAGGAACGACGCCGAAAGCGCGGCACAGACGATGGCGACCAGTCCGGTCAGACCAGCGCAGGTGGCGCTGACTCCAAGGCGACGGCGACCTGCAGCCGCTTCAGCGGCGAGGCGCGCAGCACGACGCGCACGAAGCTTAGCGATCTCACGCACGGCTTTATTTGCGCGGTGCTCGATACGAATCTTCGCATTCATTGCAGCTTGATCTGCCATGGCGATCGTTGCCCTTTGCGTAATTGTGCGACGAATACCGAGCAACTGCCCGGTAGATCGACCGCAGGTTTGGCGGTTGCTTTCATTATTGTTGAGGAGCTTCATGCTCGTTGAGAAACGGTCACTTTCACGGCTGAAAGTTTTCGCATATTGTCGGGCAGCGAGCAGGGGAATCAGCCCCAGTAGTGTCACTACCGTTGCAATGATGATGATTCCGCCAAACTCCACGAGACAACGCTATGGGTTTTCAACTGCGTTTGACTGGTGGGGTGGGCGCGTGTTGTGTTTCCTGCTCAAAGCCACTTTCACACGTGCAACAATCGCAACATCAACCCCACCAGCCACGCTACGACTGCACACTCAGCCCGCATGGAGACCACGCCAAGACTGCGCCTTCAGCCCACACGAAAACTAGGCAACACCACCGGTTGGGACCTCGTACGCGACACTTACTGGCCAATCGCGTGACCATAAATACTCTTCACCAATCCACCGGACGGCAGAGACTCCGTGTCAATCGAAAACGCTTCATGATCCGCCCACGCACCGTCGATGTGCATGTAGCGCGGTCGCAGGCCTTCACGGTGTAGCCCGAGCTTGCGAGCAACTCCCAGTGATGCCCGGTTCTCGGGTCGGATCACAACCTCGATCCTGTGGAGTCCCAGTTCGCCGATAACCAGGTCGATGATCGCCGCGCAGGTGAATGTTGCCAGCCCTCGTCCAGCCCATTTTTCCGCAAGCCAATAGCCGAGCACCCCCGATGACATCGCCCCGTGCGTCACGTTGGTCAGCGAGAACTGTCCGGCAATCTCGCCACCGATTTCAAGCTTCATCACCAGCGCCCGCCCCGCGCGTTGAGCCCTGTCGATGGTGCGCCTATATTCGCCGAGCGTCTGACCTTCGTTGCCGTACGTGTCCGGTGGCAGGGTTGCTTCCCAGGGCTGTAGCCAATCGGCGTTCTCGCGTCGCACTCGGTCGATCGCCGTGTGAGCGCCGGCAAAAGCAGGCCGAATTCGTAGCAATTTCGGGTGCAGTTCCGCCTGCCCCTTCTTGGGTTTCGCGATACCTTCATGCTCCACCGATTTCGTCATCGACGAGGCCGCTCGTCCGTGCATGAACCCTTCACCGACTGGGTCGCGGACCTCAAGGCTCAGTTCACCAGGAGTTCTGCCCCAGATCCGGATGAAGTGTCCAAACATGATCTGGTCCTCTACGTAGTCGACGACTGGTCGGGCTGAAGCAAGCTAGCGACTGGCAGACAGCAGGTGACGGCTGATCACTAGCAGGTAACAGCGAGCGGGTCTCAGAATCACTCAAGAACCAAGCACTGCAACATGTCACCCGTATGCACGTTAGTTGTGCTTTCAGGGACGATGGCAAGCGCGTTGGATTCCGCGAGCGCACTGAGCAGGAGCGATGCGGGAGCACCCATGACCTTCGCTTGGTAACCGCTCTTGGGGTCGCCGACTAGGCGGACACGAACGAATTCGCGACGGCCTCGCGGTGAGTACCAAGAGCGGTCGACGGCGGCCTTCACGGAGGGGCGGGTCAGCTGTGTCCAGCCCTGCATATGACGAAGTGCTGGGCGAACAAAGACTTCGAAGCAGACCTGGGCAGAAACCGGGTCGCCGGGAAGACAGAAGATCGGGGTTCCACCCTCACCGTTGTCGTCGCCCCCGACAGTTCCGACGCCGAGGATGTGTCCCGGCCACGCGGCAATGTTGTCGAAACGGACGGTGCCCAGCGTGGACAGGACCTCGCGGACCGTGTCGCCTGAACCGTGCGAGATACCCCCGGTGGTCAGGATCAGGTCTGCGCGAACAAGCTGGTCTTCAATGGTTTCGCTCAGGACGTGGCGTTCATCTGGGACCGCGGCAACGCGGAAGGTCTGAGCGCCGGCATCGGCGATAGCCGTTGAGAGGGCGTGGCCGTTTGCATCAAAGACAGTGCCAGGACGCGCTTTTTCGCCGGGTTCAACAATTTCGTCGCCGATGGACAAAATGACGACGCGAGGACGCGGGTGAACGTACACGCGCGAGCGACCCACGCCTGCAAGCAATGCGACCTGGCGAGCACCAACGCGGGTTCCCTTTCGCAGGACGATTTCGCCTTCTTCAACGTCTTCTGCCTTTCGGCGAATATTTTCGCCGACTGCTGGCTGGGTTCGAACGTTGACTTGCGCCATGCCGTGGTCAGTGAATTCAAGGGCGATCACTGAATCGGCACCGGCCGGCATCGGGGCACCAGAGGCGATACGAATCGCGGTTCCGGGCACCAGTGCTGCGGGGTTCACGTCGCCCGCGCGAATTTCTTCGGTGACACGCAGGGAGAGCTCATTGTCGGGGCGAGCACCGGCGAGGTCTTCGGAACGCACCGCGTAGCCGTCGCGGGCCGCAAGGTCAGCGACCGGAAGATCGAAGGGAGCTTCAACGTCCTCGGCAAGAACGCAGGACACTGCGTCCGCGAGTTGCACGTCCAGTGGTGGCTGCTGGGCTACGGCTGAAAGACAGTCTTGGTAGAACTCTGCAACGCTTCGCATCAGGCCTCATTCGGTTGGGTGTTCAGATATTCACGTAGCGCCGGTCCCATGTCTGGGTCGGCGAGCGCAAAGGCGATAGTGGCTCCAAGGTAGCCGAGTTTGTCGCCGGTATCGTATCGGGGTTCGTCAATGATGACACCGTACAGTCCGCCACCGTTTTCGCCCGGCGTGGCGCTGAGCTGGGCAAATGCGTCGGTCAGCTGGTATTCGCCACCGGCTCCTGGAGTGATGTTTTCGAGCGCGTCGAAAACGATGGGGTCAAAAATGTGGCGTCCGACGATCGCATAGTCAGAGCGGATCTGGTCGAGGGAGAGTTTTTCGAGTTCAGCTTCGAGCGCCGGATCCGCATCAAAGTAGTCTTCGATTGCTCGTTTGCCGGTTCTGGTGACCATGAAGATGTCGTCGATGCCAGCGTCACTTGCTTCTTTGACGATGTATTCGATCGCTGGGTGCCCGGCGATGGGTAGCATTTCTTTTAGAACAGACTTTGTGATCGGCAGGAAACGAGTACCGCGTCCCGCGGCGGGAACAACCGCGCGGGTGACAGGCTCCTGCTGTTCGATCATGGTCTCCACCCTAGTTCGAGCAGGAGCAAAACCGAGTGATACACGAGGACAAAGCCCTCATTCGCACGAGAATCCGCGCACAACGGAGTCAGCGTCGGATCTGTACCTCCGCCGATCAGCGTGCGCGTGAACGCGCTCAGTTGGCCGCGTTGTGGCCCGAGGTGCTGGCAGATTTCGGGTTTTCTTCCGCCTCTGTATCCTCTTCGCCAATTGACGAGGCTGCGCTTACCTCTGTGTCCTCTCCCCCTGCTCAGGGCGCGAGTTTTCTTCCCGCTCTCTTCATTTCAAGCCCCAGCGAACCTGACACTGCCGGACTACTTCAAGCGTGTGAGCGGTGTTTGATTCCCGGCCTCGTCGACCCAGATGGGAAGGCAGTCACTGGCGTGGCCTGGACGTACGTGGATTCGCGCCCGCAGGCGGCAGAGTCAACTCAGGCGAAGCTGGAATCTATTGTGTCTATTGGCCCGCGGTTTACTCCTACGCGTATAGAGAGCGCCGACGAATTGGCAAAAGCCGACCTGATCGTTGTACCCGCACTGGCTGTGGATGCGCGAGGAGTCCGTCTTGGGCAGGGTGGCGGATGGTACGACCGGGCGCTCGAGCACGCTCGGCCTGGTGTTCCGATTATCGCCGCAGTCTTCGAAGACGAGTTTTTCTCCGATCCTCGCGATTATCTGCCCGTTGAGCCTCACGATCAGCAGGTGAACGGGGTGCTGACTCCCAGCGGCTACACGCGACTTATCCACAATTCGCGCTAAGGGCCACTTATCCACAGTTTCCGTTTCGCTCAGGTGCGAGGCTGCGACTGCTTGCTTTTACTTGAGGCATGACCAGACGCATTTCATTCACGACGATCCGCAGGCTTGGACTCGCCATCATCTTCGTGTTCACCATCGGAGCAATCGCTTTGACCTTGATCCCCCACCCTGGCGGGCATCGAGTGTTGATCCTCGCCACCGACATTGAACGCGGGGACGCCATCGACTCTTCGACGGTCACATCAATCGAGGTCCCAGAACAGGTCGTTCCCACCGACGCCATTACCTCGGCCGACGTCTTACCCGCTACTTGGACAGGAGAGCCAGCCACGAAAGGCACAATCCTCTCGGAAAGCGTCATGGCAGGATCAGCGTTAGGACGAAGTTTAAAACCCGGACAAAACCTGATTTCTGTCATATTAGATAGGACACAAGTCCCTCCACTTGAGGCCGGAGATTCCGTGGTTTTATGGGGTTTTCCTGACAACTGTGACGTAAACACCTGTTCAGCATCTTTATTGACTAATCAAGCACTTATATCCTCAGTGTCAGTAAACGACGCATCCCAATGGGGATCGTCTGCTACTGCTCGTCTCGACATCATCGTTGACGAAGCGGTAACCGAAACCGTTCTCGGTCACGCCGGGACGCATACGCTTGGCCTCGCTTTGGCTACACCACATGACTAGCGGGGCGCTTCAATCAGGAGATCACAATGATCCAGGGATTCAAGGAATTCATCTCCAAGGGCAACGCTCTTGACCTCGCAGTTGCCGTCATCATCGGCGCAGCCTTCACCCCCATCGTCACCGCTATCACCAACGTAATCATGGGCATCATCGGCGCCGTCGTCGGTAAGCCGAACTTCGATTCCGTCCTCCAGTTCACGATCAACGGCTCTGACCCGATTCAGCCGGGCACCATCATCACCGCTGTTGTGAACTTCCTCCTCGTCGCAGCTGCTGTTTACTTCGCGATCGTCGTTCCGATGAACAAGATCAAGGCCACAACCGCTAAGAAGGAAGACGCTGTAGAAGAAGCACCGGCAGTTCCCTCCACCGAAGAACAGCTCCTCACCGAGATCCGCGACCTGCTGGCTAACAAGAACTGAAACTCAGTTCCTTAAAAACACTCACGTGGCTCCGTCCCTACAGGGACGGAGCCACTTTGCTATGTACGGATATAAGCTCCCTGTCCACCCTTGTTTAAAAAGCAGTCGATGAAGTGGCGGGAGAGGCCTTTTCAATAGGAGAAAACAGAGAGCACCTAGGCGCGCGCTTGGGCGTGAGGCGGAACGTTGTCCAACAGACGACGGTCATTCGCCCCATCCCCACGATCCGGTGAATCCGCGAACGAACCTGCCCTGCGATCGTCGGGGTGAACGCGATCCTCCCACGATGGCGCGACCCCGTGAGCAATCAACTTACGATCCACATCAGACACGAAAGTCGCCACGCGACGACGCTTCTTCGCACGCTCAGCAGGCGCACTCTGATCGACAGACGTTCTCTGCTCGCCAGACATTCTCTGATCGACAGACGCTCTCTGCTCGCCAGACACTCGCGGTTCAGAGGGATTGGACGTGGGCGAAGCAGTCGAGACACTCAGGTTTTCAGACACCGTGAATCACTGTTCGTCAGGGTCAGCCGGACGAGTCCTGCGCACGACGTTGCCCAGCACCGCATCAGACTGGAAACCGCGACGAGTAATCCCCAAAGCGTCACGCAACTCGTCAATCAACTCATTGAACGAGCGATCGACGCCGTCAGAGCGGATCCACATCGCCATCTCATCAAGCTGATCATCGGAGTAGGCCGCCAAAGGTAGGCCAGGAGCAATCGCCGGACGCGGACCACGCGCAGTCTCAGGCTGATTCGCAACTATGATCTCGAGCATGCCCGTAATCACCTCGTCAGCGCGCTCGCGGGCATCCATCTGATGATCCGACTTCGCAGGCTCCGTGACTACGTTATCCGCCTGCGCCCCAACGTCACCGGATTCAGCCGGTTCTTCCAAGACAATATGCACCTCAGGCTCAAGAACCACCTGCTCACTGGGAGCCAAGACCGGAGCGGGAGCCAAAGCAGGACCCGCATCGCTAGACGCAACTTCAGGAGCGTTCAAGCCAACCAACGTATCCGGACCAGAGGTATCCACGTCCACAACCATCGGGACCTCGACAACCTGTTGGTCAGGCACACCGTTAATTTCATCCACCGCATCCAAAACAAGCTGAACAATTGTGTTTGCTTCCTTTGCCGGGTCAATGAAAACGGCCATCGACAACGCCGTATGGACCTTCCAGCCCTGGGCTTCAAGCATCGCCGGCCACATACGGTCACGGACACGCAAGGATGGCTCCGCCACATACGCTTCATCATCGGTCAAAACCGCGACAAGCAGTCGACCGGGAACTTCCGGGTGGCCGATCGCAAGCGGAATACGCATTCCACCCGGGATACCCACGTTCGGGACAACCTCAAGCCCCATCGAATACAGGCGTTCTGCCAAGTCAATCAGCAGACGATCCGGTTCAGCTTCGAGAACCGGCCAGCCTCCGTTCCCCACACCTGATTGGCCTTCGCCAATCTCAATCAGGTTGTAGAGCATCTGGGCGCCTTCAGCGGAAAGACGCGACGGATCGATATCGCCGGAGTGAATCGAAGAAATCAAGGTCAGATCGCCACGCACCGCACGCAAAACATCCGACATTGCCGACAGACCGTTCTGGCTGGAGAAGACACCGAAATCGTGGATCACACGCCCGTGCGGGGTCTTTGCGAAACCAACGGAAATGATGATCCGATCACGACTAAAACCACGAGCGCCAGCAGGATCCACGACAGCGAACGGCTGAGCGGTTGCTTCGTCGAAGAAGGATGCCAGTCCGGGTTCCGAGGCGCGGACTTTCTCGATCGCGCGCTGAATGCGATTCGCGTGCGTAGTCGACAGGGCGATCACGCCCAGCGAACGTTCCGGCTGAGACACGGCGTGTTCGATGACCTGTTCAACAACAGCATCGACTTCCGCGGTGGTTGATTCCACTGCATGAGAACCCGGAGCGGGCATACCGGAGCTTTCGCACCAGAGCGCCGTAATCGGAGCTGCCGCAGCCGTCCACGGGACCGGGACACCCGTATGGTCGATGCCATGGCGAGCAAGAAGCAACGCAACCTGGTCATTCAAACGCGTCGGTGTGACGTCCATTCGCGTCGTCGGTAGAACACTGGCCAGCATACGAGCCGCCCCATCTTCGTGAGCGCCAGACAAGTCTGCCAGTACAACAACTTGGCGAGCACGAGCAATAATCGGGATCAGTTCAACCAGTGGCAGATCATCAATATCGTCCAAGATCAGCAGATCAACATGATGTCCGGCCTTGACGATCGCGGGAATCAACGTAGGAACCGTGAACACCACCGGCACCAGGTGACGAACCAGGGGAAGAGCGTTGTAGAAATCAAGCGCACCAACGGGCGTGCCCGAAGCCAATAGAGCTTCCAGTTGTTCCTGCTGATCCGGGCGTGTCGCCATCGCCTGCAAGCGCAACCTGCGAAGCTGACCCAAAACCTGCGGAGCCAACGTATTCACCTGGGCAAGATCCAGGGCACGACCGGACTCAAGCGTGGCCTCAAGATGAGCGGGGTCGAAACCACCCAGTTGCGGATCGCTTGCCAGCATCAGGCCAAGAATTGATGCCCACCACGCCAGATCCAGTTCTGAATCAACCATCTCGTCATCAACGTGACGATCACGCAAGTCTTCAGCCAGCGACGCCAAACCTGCACCCTTGAGCTTCTTCAGCACCGTGACGCGACGTGGCAGTTCACGTGCACCTTCGGGATCAGTATCCAAGGACTCGAACAACGCCGCCAGATCAACGATCGTCATCTCTTCGAAGTTCTTGTGACCCGTCGAGAACATCGGGCGCAGAGCCTTCAGATCCTCCTGAATGCTTGCGGTCAATTCGATCGCTTCATTCATACGGTTCGGCAAAGTCGGCCAACCGTCGCCACCGGTGTGGTCGCGCCACACATCGCGACGTTCCTGCACCTTGAGGAGTTCAGCGTGCAGATCCGAAACATGCGTTCCAGGACGCACAAAGTCCTGGGCTCGTTTCAGCAAACGTGTCCGTTCTGAACGCTTCATCGTGATGCCGTGGGCGGCACGCCACTGCTTCGACGCAGTCGCAATCACCATGTCAGCAGCCGAGTTCTCAAAGATCTGCGGAGTGAAAATATCAAGAACGTCGCGAACACCCTCAAACATATGCAGTTGAGCGAGCCACTGGGACAGAGTTGTCGCAGTTCGAATATCCGCTTCACCAGCAATCGTGCTGATACGAACACGAAGTTCAGGCAAGCTTTCCGTTGCCAAACGATGAACGCGCGACAAAACGTCAGGAACCTGCTCGTCGGACGAAATAACAACGCCCTTCCATGCGGTATGCGCCGTTGCGCGCGCAAAAAGACCCAAGTTCGAGGCCTCGTGCAGAAGCTCCCTAGCCTTCGCGCCCTGATCCTGAGCAATATCCAGCAGAACGTCCTCGCGGAAACGGACGCGGGTAGAGGGGCTCGGGTGTGCGCTTGTCAGGTCTGTCAGCACCTGAAGAGCCTCGTACGCACTTGCCCCAAATGCGCGGAACGGACGATGCAAGTACGTCGTGTACGACGACAAACGCGAACGTACATCGCGCAACTTGGTACGTATCTCGTCCACTTCATCCATATCCGCAACCGGGGACGTATCGGTCATCACCTGATGAATGCGCGCACGGATTTCAGTCCCGTCCGCGGTAGTGCCATCCAGACGAACCCCCGCTTCACTCAACCCCAAGAAACGCAGACGCTCTTCAGCCATCGTCGTACGCGACGGCGAACCACCCAAGTGGATCACGCGCCTGCCATAGGCCGCACTATCAGCAAGAATCGCGCCCACCAGCGCAGTGTCATCCGAACCGTGAGGCACATCCACAACGAAAGAACGGCCCGAAGCAACAGCTTCAACAACATCCTGCTGCTGAGGCGTCAAATCGCCTGCGCCACGTTCTTTCCACGGATCGCGATCGGTTGGAACAGAATCCGGCAGTACGCGATGAGTATTCTGGCGAGCTTCCTGATCGCCGGCCAGAGCACGCACAATATCCGAGCTCAAAATATGCTCAGGATTGTCGTACTCGCGGTGCAACTGAGAAGCCGGATGTTCGAACAGGCCGATGATGAGTTCATCACGAAGCTCAAACTGGTCAAGATGACGACCCAACTCGCGGACCTTCGCCAGCGCCTTGGACGAAGAGAACCCGTGGATAGACGTCGCTTCATCAATCAACGCCTCAGCATCGACTGCGACTCCGCTCTTCAACAGAGCTGACGTGATCGTGTTGTCCAGCTTGTAGCCTAAAGCCAGACGAATCGTCACGTCATCAGGGTGGTCTTCAAGAAGAACCGGGCGAAGCAGGACAGCAGAGCTGGCCCATTCGCCATCACTCATCCATCGGGCGTAGCCGATAGACAGGTGAACAGTTCCCACACCGTGGCGTGCAGTGAGCTCACTTGAACGTGCCATGATTGCGCGCGCATGGTCCAAGCCTCGTTTCAAGGCGGAAGGCTCACGGATGAGCAGGGACAGACGCGTCGGCTGGTCGGCATAGAGCTTCGCAAGCCCACCTGGGTGCGGAGCGCCGATAGTCAGACGAGGAGCATCCGCACCATCAATGCGAGTCCGGCGAAGCAGGTCGTCTTGCCACACAGTCAGTTGATCGCGAAGACGCTGGTGCGTGTTCGGCTGGACTGACTCCTCTGCCGGAGCAACAGGAGCCTGTTGGTGCGACGAGGGCGTTCGTGAATGACGTGAGAAAAAATTAGAGGCCACGATTCCACGGTAGTGGAGTGGCCGCGGTTTTCAACGGAAGCGTTGCCGTGTAGGAGCAGATTCCCCTACACGGCAACGCGACTCCAATTGTTGTCAGTAGTGGGTGACGACGGCAGTACCGGAATCAGCCCAGTTGAAGACGTACTGTGCTTCAGCGACGGGCAGGTTCACACAACCGTGCGAACCACCGACGGAACCTAGTCCAAACTGGCGAACCCACGGAGCACCGTGGATCGCGTAGGAACCGGTGAAGTAGGAAACCCACGGCACATCCTTCGCGCAGTAGGGCCAGTCGGGGGTGCAACCCATGTCCTGCTTCTCGTACTTCAGGTAGACGTGGTAGGTGCCGGTGACGGTCTCATGGCCGGGAGCGCCGTGGTTAATCGCAACGGGGCCGTGGACAACGGTCTGGCCTTCGTAGACGGTCAGGCGGTTCGTGGTCAGGTTAATATCGATCCACTTTTCACCCTCATGCATGGCGTATGGGTAGGCTTCGTAGCCCGCCATAACGGGGCGCGTTTCAGTGGTCGGCTGAACCTTGTCATAGTCGAAGCTACCCGAGTAGTCGGTCCCCGCATTCAAGGCAGCAACCACATCGGCGCCCACCTGAGCGGAGTTGTTGACGGCTTCGCCTTCCTTGCCCGGCATCGATTCGGCCAAGACATTACCGGCGTCATCAACGTTGTTGATTGCCGGGGTTGGGGCAACGTTCGTTGCTTCCGCAGTCTTATCGACCCATGCCTGGACAGCTTCAGGATCGATGGAAGGGGTTCCTTCTACGTCATCAACGCCGGGTAGCACAACCCAGGCTGCACGGTCGACGACTGTGGGAGTGTAGTCATTAATACCATCACTGATGGTCACCGAGTGAGCAACAAGAGCGGTGGCCGCGTCGGCAACCTTTTGAGCTTGCTTGTCAGACACAATCGGGTCCTGCATGGACGGCGAAACGGAGATTGCCTGTGAGGACAGAGTCTGCAACGCAGTGGCCACAGCATCATTCAGTGGCTGGGCATCGATCGCGATACCAGCCACCCCGGGGGTCACAACGAACGCACCCTGCTCATCAACTGAAACGGTCGCCGACTTGGGGGCCTCGCCGACGGACTTCACCAGGGAAGCCATATAGGCGTTGAAGATTTCCTTATCAGTAGAGGAAACAAGGGGGTAGTCGCTACGCTTGAACAGTCCAACGAAGCGTTCCCAGACGGAATCCGAAGAAGCCAGAACCTGATCCGCTGACGCTTGCGCATCAACGGTGACGCCCAGATCTGCAAGCGATGCCTTTGACGGGGTACCGTCAACATCTATGTCAATTGAAACCTGGGAGACCTGATCGTTGATCCATGCGACGAGCTCGGCACGATTCATCGCGTTGACATTGTGTCCGCCAACGGATGCGGTCGGAAGAGCTTTATCAGAGTAGTAGCTAGCGTACGCCGTGCCGGCGGCACCGACAACAACTAATACTCCAATGATCGCTGCAATCAGCCATTTCATTCGGGTCATGCGTCACTGCCTTTCATTCCGCTTGCAATCGTACCGGGCTGATGCTTGCTGAGGAAACTCGTTGAGATGTCAAATACCGTTAATATCGCTCCTTTAGACATTTCTTTTTATTTTCACAATCGTGCCACTCGGGTTAACCTACCTGTCACCGCTAAGGTTGCGCCAATCGCTTCTGACGCAAACTTGAAGTTCGTCGTCCCCGAGGATCCGCTACAGTCCGACTACCCCGAGGGCAAGGTTGACTCGGTGACGCTGAATGACTCCACAGTTGATTCCAAGTAGTACACCGCGACTGAAGGTCAGAAAGTCTCCGTCGGCTTCAACCAAGCAGGTCTCGAATACCTCAAGACTCCACCGAATGCTTCGATAGTTGTCACTTCTACCGCCAAAGTATCCTCGCTACCCGCCGAGGGCCTATTCAACAACGTTGCTCACCTCTACGTTGTTTCTGAGACCAGCGCCCACGGCGACTGTCCCACTTTTCCCCGATCCCAGCAACACTGGCGTTCGTGGGAATGCTCGTCTTCACCTTCCCCACAATCACTGCGCGGGTAAGTCAACTCAACCAAGCGCAGATCGCCACCGGCGAATAAGAGTACCGATGCCCTCACCAACAATGGCGGGCACGAAGTAAATCAGCGTGGACACCGCAAGGGCGCCCCAATCTCTGGGCGAGGTCAGGCCAAACGCCTCGGGAACTGAGACAACGAACGCAATAGTCGTCACGACGGCAAGTAGCACCGGGCGCCAGAATCGAAAACCCCAGCGATACGCGGACACCATCGCGCACACGTAGGCAACAACCGGCAGGACAATAAACATTCCCGACAGCCCTTTTTCATCGCCAATCATCGTGCGCATGGCATCAACGTTGAACAGCAGGAATTGATATCCCACCTGCACGACGAATACGACGAGCAACAGAATCCATTCGGCGCGACGCATCACTGCACCTGCCAGATCAGGAAGCTCCACAACGCGATACCCCCATAGAAGAGCATGGGAACTCCCACGCCACTGACAATCAGCGCCACGACTGCTTTCGGAGTGAAAGGTGCGGGCGCGTGCCGATCAAAGCGAGTCGGTATCTGCTGTTCAGGCGACGGGGCGCTCGACCCGAGGGGCTCAAGTTCTTCCATAGTCCAAGCGTACGGTCAAAACCTCGTTCACGGAAGAGGTGCCTCTGTATCACTTGAAACGTCCACAGTGAACGCGTCAGACCTCACCCCGCCCCTAGCCCCCACCTACCCGCGCATAGCAGGTACGCAAAACCGCCCAGAGGCACGCTGAACGGCTTTAAACGCTATGAGAAAGCATGTTGTGCCCCCGAGACGATTCGAACGTCCGACACCCGCTTTAGGAGAGCGGTGCTCTATCCCCTGAGCTACGAGGGCTTAGCCAGCCACATCCTGCGCGCGAACGCGCCGGCAGTCTGAGCGCCTCCAACTCTACCAGCCTCGTCCACTTTCACTCCACGCGCGAGCGCACAGCACCGGATGCCACTTGTGCGTCTGGCCTCATCAATCATCCGTTAGCATGCAGTGCACGCGCCCGCCCCTCATCCACGAGGCCGCGCACACCGCCACACCACTACCCCATCACCAGCGCAGAACAACACCGCACAAAACCCCGCCGAAACGCACTGGTGGGGCAAGGCCGAAGCCTCACCCCACCAGAAAACGAGTACTGCGAATCAGAGGGCAGCCAAGCACACGGTAATCGCGTTAGCAACCTTCGGAGATGCGACGCTCATGGCGCGCAGAACATCCTCGTGTTCGGTTGGTGTGTCATCAAAGCTGAGGTCGGAGACGACGGACAGGCCGCCAACCTCGACGCCCAGCTGGTGGAGCGAGATCGCTTCAAGGATCGTGCTCATACCGACGTTGTCCACACCATTGTTCGCGAGCATCCGCGATTCAGCTGCCGTCTGGAACTCCGGGCCACGCAGCAGGCTGTATGTGCCCACGCGGTCGGTAATCGGAGCCAGGATGCGCGTAATGCGTGGCGACCAGACCTGCCAGATGTCGGTAAACACCGGGCCCTCGAACGGGGAAACACCAGAGAAATTGAAGTGGTCTTCAATCGTCATCACGTCGCCCAGTGTCCAGTTACGCAGGCATCCGCCAGCGTTCGTCAGAATCGCGGCCTTGATGCCGGTCATCGCGCAAACGCGAACCAGCTGACAGATCTGCGTAGGCGTATAGCCTTCATACAGGTGGACGCGACCGGTAGCAACCAAAAGGTGCTTCTCACGACCGGAGTGCACGTTCACGCGCAGGCTCAGCAATTCAGCGCCGTGGCCTTCAACCGCCGGAACCGGAACGCCGGGAAGGTCTGCCAGGGACAGGCGAGCCTCGATCTGCCCGATTTCGTCCAGCGCATCACGCAGACCGGAGCCGAGAACGACAAGCGCGTCGTGGCGTTCAACGCCGGTACGCGTTGCGATCAGCTGAGCGCCCTTGCGCACCTCGTCCGCTGCCAGCGGATCACGCTGGAAGCAGTAGTCCAACGCTTCACTACGCGCAGCATCCAAGACGGTCACCGATGAATCAGGCACTGCGGTTTTCCTGAGTAGCGATCTTCTTCATGGAAGCCAGCAGGTAAACAACGTAGCCGATGATCAGAGCAAGGATGACACCGATGTTGCCATATGCCCACGGGCCTTCCTTACCACCGAGCATCCACAGCAGGTAGCCCTGCCAGTTGTTCCATGCGGCAGCCTCAGCGAACGAGTTGATCACGAAGCCCCAGCCGATCACGCAAGAGACGGCCATGATGACGATGGAAACCCAGTTGATCGAACCGTAGATGCCCGAAGCGTCGAACAGGGCCTTCTCGTCGTAGTCGGCCTTACGCAGGGTAATGTCGGCCATCATGATGCCTGCCCATGCGGCGAGCGGAACACCCAGGGTGATGAGGAAGGACTGGAACGGGCCGATGAAGTCCGGGGAGAAGAACACGACGAAGATCGTGCCGGCGGTCAGGATGATGCCGTCGATCAGCGAAGCCAGCGGACGAGGCACCGTGATGCCCAGCGTCAGCAGGGTCAGACCGGAGGAGTAAATACCGTTGATTGCGCCCGACAGCAGGGACAGGATTGCGGTCAGCAGGAACGGAATGAGGAACCAGGTCGGCAGCAGGTTAGCCAGTGCTCCAACCGGGTCGCCACCGATGGCATCGGACAGGTCAGCGTCAGAACCGGCGAGCATGAGGCCGAAGGTAATCAGGACGACCGGGCCGAGCGAGCCACCGAAGGTGTTCCAAAAGACGATGGACTTACCATCGGCGTCACGGCTCTGGTAGCGCGCCCAGTCAGCAGCAATGTTGACCCAGCCAAGACCCATGCCGGTCATGACCATGGTGGCGGCACCGATCGTTGCAGCCAGCGAACCGGATTCGATTGCGCCGAGTGCGGACCAGTCGATGTGCGGGACGACCAGGATGATGTAGATGATTGTGGTGATACCGGTCAGCCAGGTGAGGACTGCCTGCATCTTCATGATGATGTGGTAGCCGGCAACTGCGCCGAGAACGATGAGCGCTGCGACGACAACGGCGGCAACGATCTTGACGGCGTTGCCGTCTTCGCTCGACCAGCCGAGGCGGACGAACACGGTGGAGGTCGCTAGGACGGCGGTGATGGCGAGGGAGGTTTCCCAGCCGATAGAGGTCAGCCACGAGAAAATACCGGGGATCTTCGCGCCGTTCACGCCGAAGGCGGAGCGGGACATGACCATGGTCGGCACGGAGCCACGCTTACCACCAAGGGCGATGACACCACAGATGATGAAGGAGACAACGACACCAATGATGGTGACGATGACTGCCTGTGCGAAGGAGATTCCGAAGCCGAGAACCCATGCGCCGTAGCTCATGCCGAACACGGAGATGTTCGATGCGAACCAGGGCAGGAACAGGTTATGGGGCTTAGCGGTACGTTCTTCGTCGCTGATGATTTCAATGCCGGCGGTTTCGATGCCGGACTGGGAAACAGAGCGGGTTGAGTCCGCTGCCATTTCTGGCGTGCTCATAGACGTTCCTTGTCTGTGTAGATCAGGGCGAACCGCAGGATCGGCAGTTCGCACCGAATTAGACTAGACCATTATTAAGTATTAGTGACACTCCCTCGGCCACACGTCAGAAAACCGGGGGAATTTTTCGCACATTGGTGCGCTCTTTGGGGTACGAGGCCGCTCACCCCACCCGATCTCTCAGCATATTTCGGGGCGGATCATGAGTTTCTCACGGCCTCTACGAGCCTCTCTGGGGCATCTAGAACGGAAAGCCTTGTGGCAACACAATGGTGCCTGGGCGGGGAACCCGCCCAGGCACCATCCATCAAAACAACTCGCTCTTCGCGCGAGCCATCGGCTGAGTCAAGCGTCAGCGACGCTCCCACGTCGGAGCCTTCGCTGATTCAGCCTTACCCAGGTGATCAGACGGAACAATCATCACGGGGCATGTTGAGTGACTGAGTACCGTCTGCGCGGTCGAGCCGAGCAAGACGCCTGCCAAGCCGCCGCGGCCTCGTGTACCAACAACGACCAGATCAACCGCTGTCGAAAACTCAATCAACAGCGAGGCAGGCGACCCGTCCAGCGCATGGCGCGCAACCTCCATGTCGCGACCGTCGAGCGCCTGGTCAATGGCGGCACCCATTGCGGTGCGGACATCTTTCAACAGGTTGGAGTGATCCAAACCGGTCGGCGCCCACGTCATCATGGACGTGCCCGAAGCAATCGGAACAGCCGAAACAGCGGTCAGTCGAGCTCCCCATGTGGATGCTTCATCAATCGCGCGACGCAGAGCCGACGAGGGAACCTCGGTACCATCCACACCGACAACGACACGTTCAATCGGCATGAAGCACTTGCCGGACGTATGGCGAGGAACGATGACAACCGGGCACTTCGCGTGTGCCGGCAGCGCGGACGAGACCGTGCCAAGAAGACGATCAGCGAAAGAACCGCCTCCACGCGAGCCGACAACAACTAAATCGACTTCGCGTGACATTTCAACCAGAACGCCCGCCGGGTCGCCCGGCTCAATAGATGAAGTGACCTTTCCTAGGCCACGCTCTTTCGCTGTTGCGACCGCTTCTTCAACGACCTGCTGGGCGCCACGTTTCAGGGCCTCATCGTCGAGGACCGTGTAGCCGCCATCCAGCGCCGCCGCCGAATAGGATGCCAATGCGTAGGTGCAGAGAACGTGGACACGCCCGCCCGTGCGTAGTGCGCGGTCAGTGGCCCATTTGACGGCCGCGATGGACTCCGTTGAACCATCAACGCCGACCAGGATGACTTCGGTGGATGCCATGATGCCTCCTCGTGACTTACATCACTTACCATTGTGCACCACATCGCGATTTTCCGAAACCGATAATAGAACTTTTACCTGTTCAAGAGGGTTTTAGACAAAAAACTAGAGCGAAAGAACCGAAGTTCTTTCACTCTAGTTGAAGTATGCGCTCTTAACGAACGTTGAGCTCAGTAACGGACGAACATGCCACCTGCACGAACGGGCGAAACCTTAGAGAGAGAACCCGGGACGGTGGCTTCCACCATCTGGCCATTACCAATGTAGATGGCAACGTGACCCGAATAAGCAACTAGGTCGCCAGGCTGAGCTTCGCCGGCCGAAACCTGGATACCACCGGCAGCCTGCGCGCCGGAGGAGTGCGGAAGGCTGATGCCCGCAGCGGCGTATGCCAGCATGGTCAGACCCGAGCAGTCAAGACCACCGTAGGAAGCACCACCGTAGACGTAGGGGATGCCGGTCAGAGCAAGAGCAGCGGCAACAATAGAAGATCCGGCAGCGTTGTACGCAGCGGCGGTTGCAGCGGTCGAAACACTGAGGTCTTCACGAGCCTCGGAACGATCCGCGGCGACAGTTTCTTCAGCGACCGGAGTAGCGGCAGCAGGAGCTTCTGCGGTCGCGACCGGAGCTTCTGATTTCCATTCAATATCCGCAACGGAAACGGTGACACCAGTTGCTTGAGGAGCGATGGTCGTGGTGGGAGCAGCTTCCTGATCGCCACTAGGAGCAGAAACGGTGACAGCGTTTGCGGCGCCACCAACAACTGCAGTCAGAGCAAGACCGGTCACTGACGCAATTGCCACCGGGCGGATCGGGCTGAGTGACGTGATCGTGTCAGTGAGTTCAACGATCGGCGCCATTGGGCGACGCGCCTTGCGGTGACGTGGCGCAGGTTTGACGTTCGTCAAGAGTGTTCTCCTTTTGCCCCTTCGAGGTCAGCTGTCGGATTCGAGCAGGAGAGCCCGGCTTGGTTTCCCAAGCTTCACCCCAAGGCCACAAGGGCCGAATTGGTTCCCCCGAGTTGGATCACATGAACCGGACCCTTCACGATCCAACTTCGGTAAATGAAGGACGGCTGGTCTATCGACCGTTATGAACTTTATACCTTTGACCCCCAAATGTCACGTAAAGGTAACGAAGTGGGGTCAAATCACATTTCGACTACTAGATGTGGTGCCAGCGCCAGAGGAATTCGGAAGCTGGAATCAATGCCAGAGGCATCCTGATCGGCGCGCGCAATCCGCACATAATCGCCTTCTCCGCGCAGGATAATGCTGGTTCCAGGACCAATCTTTGCCGCAGCAAAATCAGCGATGATGTCATGTTCAGCCTGGATAGGTTCACCGATACGAACGAGTCTCACAATTTGGTCGTCGTGGGCGCGCACCGCAAGCTCCGCAGACTGCCCACCAACCTCGACACCCATTCCAGGAATCGGGTTACCGTAGGGATCCGTTGTCGGATCCTTCAAGAGCTCAAGCAGACGACCTTCGACCTTGTCGGACATGACGTGTTCCCAACGGCATGCTTCATCGTGGGCACACGCCCAATCCAAACCGATGACGTCAATCAGGAGTCGTTCAGCCAAGCGATGCTTACGAACGACCTCTACAGCCTGCTTACGGCCTTCTTCAGTCAGCTCCAATCGACGATCACCCAAAACGTGCAGAAGCCCGTCGCGTTCCATGCGAGCAACGGTCTGCGAAACGGTCGGACCCGAGTGATCGAGTCGTTCAACGATGCGTGCACGCAGGGGCGTCACCCCGTCCTCTTCCATTTCAAAAATGGTCTTGAGGTACATCTCTGTGGTGTCGATGAGGTCACCCACGGCGGTTCCTTTCCTACGATGAATCCCTACACGATTTGTGCATCGTTCAAAGGTTTTCAGGTACTTAAAAGAATATGAGTTATCGAGTATTTTTACCTGACGAATGTCATTTCCGCTGATATCGCGCCAAACGGTGGACAGACATACGCGGTGAGCACCCAAGCTATTTAGCACCATGCGTGTCATGGAATATGTTCCGCGAGCGCATCTAGTGCGACTAAGTTTGAGCCTATGGAGACATTCCCCCCGATTCCTGCTTCTATCCTTCCTGCTGACGGCCGCTTTGGTTCCGGCCCGTCGCGCGTGCGCCCGGCGCAGATTGATGCGTTGAAAACGCCTAGGTTGATGGGGACCTCGCACCGCAAGTCCCCGGTGAAGAATGTTGTCCATTCAATCCGCGAGGGATTGACGACCTTATTCAATCTTCCCGATGGCTATGAAGTCACCCTTGGTAACGGTGGCGCATCAGCGTTTTGGGACGTGGCGGCAGCCTCGCTCATTCGCAAGCAGGCCGCATTCGCAACCTTCGGGGAGTTCGGCGCGAAGTTCGCCAAAGAGGTAGACAAGGCCCCGCATCTCGCCGACGCGCTTCGCGTTGAAGGTCAGCTGGGCACCGTTGTCACGCTCACGGGGAACGAGGCCGGAACCGCTGGGGAAGAACCCGATGCTTTTGGCTATCCGCACCATGAGACCTCGACAGGCACAATCAGCCGGGTGAACCGTATCGGTGGTGAAGACGCATTGACTCTGGTGGATGCGACCTCGATCGCCGGCGCTGCGCACGTTGATATTGCCAACACCGACGCCTATTACTTCTCTCCCCAAAAGGCTTTCGCCTCTGACGGTGGCCTGTGGGTGGCGGTCCTCTCCCCTGCAGCCGTCGAGCGCGCACAAGAATTGCATGGGGCGACCGACCGTTGGATACCGACCTTCTTCGACCTTTCGGTGGCGATTTCAAACTCGCGTAAGGATCAGACACTGAATACGCCGGCCGTGGCGACGCTGATCATGATGGATCAACAAATCCAGTGGATGAATGCCGGTGGTGGCTTAGAAGCGATGGAAGCGCGCTCTCGCGCCGCTTCCGACCTGATTTACGCCTGGGCCGACGCCTCGTCAGTCGCTCACCCCTTCGTTGAGAATAAGGACTGGCGCTCCCCCGTTGTCGTCACCGTTGAATTCGACGACGTGGTCGATGTGAGGGTCCTGTCTGACGGTCTGAGAGCATCGGGCATCGTCGACATTGATGCCTACCGCGGGGTTGGTCGCAACCAGCTCCGCATCGCAACATGGCCCTCGACTCCGACTTCGGACGTCGAAGCGCTTCTGGAGTCGATCGATTGGGCGCTCGAACGAGCCCTGTGACTCCAAAGATCAGCCCAGGCCTCGTCGATCGCGATAATCCACCCAGGCGAACGTGGACGCAACCGGGAACATGATGAGGTCCTACTAGGCGCAACCTGCACGACGCTCAACGCGCAGGCGCTTGCCACGCTACTTTCCGGTCGCGTTCCGTTCAGCTTCAGCGACCAGAGCAGCCACGTATGCGCGCTCCGCGGGGCCTTCGACCTCGATCGGGTGCGTCGAAACGTGGAACTTGACGCGGTAATTCCAATGAATCAGACCCCACACGCCCGCGATAACTCCGACCGCTAGGGAAGCTCCACCGCCGACAAGAATCGACCAGCGCGCACCAAACTGCTCGCCCACCCAACCGATGAAGGGCGACCCGATCGGCGTCGCGCCCAAGAAAATCATCGAATAGAGAGCCATCACGCGACCGCGAACAGTCTCATCCGTGGTGATCTGAATAGTCGCATTCGCTGCCGTCACCATGGTCAGCATCGCAAGCCCCGTCGGGATTGCAAGAACAGCAAACGACTCATACGTCGGAGCCAAAGCCAACACAATTTCAAGCAGACCATAAATCGCCGCACCCGACACGATCAGACGCAGTCGCGGCTGAGCGCGACGCGCAGCAAGAAGTGAACCGCTCAGAGCTCCCACTGCCATAAACGAACCCAGGATGCCGTACTCGCCCGCAGCCTTGCCGTAGACCTCAGTCGCCATCAGGGCACTGGTGAGCTGGAAGTTCATGCCCAAACCTGACACGACCGCTACGATCACCAGGATCAGCACAATGTCGGGACGATTCTTCACATAGGAAACGCCCTCGCGAATCTGGCCAGGCGAACGCTTCACAACCTTGCGGGGAACCAAATCCGCAGAACGCATCAACGCAAGCGTCAAAACCGGAGCAAAGAACGCAACAGCGGTCACGATCATCACCCAGCCAGTACCGATCGCATCAATCAACAAACCGGAAACAGCCGGGCCAATCAGACGCGCAGCATTAAAGGCCGTCGAGTTCAAACCGACAGCGTTCGACAAAGACACTGGTGGAACCAGTTCAGACACGAATGCCTGGCGCGCAGGTGAATCAATCGCGCCAGCAACGCCACCCAACAACGCCAACACATACACATGCCAAAGCTGGGCTGTATTCGTCAGAATCAGCACGCCCAAAATCAAGCCCAAGAGCGCGTTCGCCAACTGCATCGCCTGCAGCAGAGCGCGACGATTCAGACGATCAGCAAGCAAACCGGCCCACGGGGACAACACCAGAATCGGCAGGAACTGCAAAGCGGTGACAACACCCACCTGTGTGCCAGAGTTCTTAGTCAGAACGGTCAGAACCAGCCAGTCTTGCGCAACCCTCTGCATCCACATGCCCGTCGAGGCAATAATGTTTCCGAAGAACCACAATCGGAAGTTGAAGTAACGCAACGAATGGAAAGTACGTGACACGCGCGGATGCACCTCCCTAGTTTTTTCTAAGACCTAAGAAATAACTGTTTCAAGCATACGGAAAGCCCCACGGCAATGCACCGTGGGGCTTTCCGTTTGGACGATTGGTGATCGGTCAAGCAGAGCATCACGCCTCTGCACATCACACAATCTGTTGCGAGGAGATCAGACTCCCAGCAGAGCTTGGATCGGCCCAAGCAGGAAGTAGACGACGAAGAGGATCGAAGCCAGCCACATGAGCGGGTGAACCTTCTTCGCACGGCCAAGAACAACCTGGATGACGGTGTGAGTAATGAAGCCAACGCCGATACCGACGGAAACGGAGTAACCGAAGGGCATGAAGGCGATGGTCATGAACGACGGAAGAGCGATTTCCGGGGCCTGCCAATCGATCTCGGCAACCTGGGTCATCATCAGGAAGCCAACGAAGACCAGAGCGGTCGAAGCGGCTTCGGTGGGGACGAGCTCCATGAGCGGCGCAAGGAAGGTCGAGAGGAGGAAGAGGATACCGGTGACAACAGATGCAAGACCTGTGCGTGCGCCTTCAGCGACACCCGCTGCAGACTCAATGTAGGAGGTGTTCGAGGAAACGCCACCGAAACCACCAGCGGCGGCGGCAAGGGAGTCGATCACCAGGATTTCGCGGGTCTTCGGTGGGTTGCCCTCTTTGTCGAGCAGGTTACCTTCGGCACCGACGGCGACCATCGTGCCCATCGTGTCGAAGAAGTCAGCCAGCATGAGCGAGAAGATCAGCAAGGCGACGGAAACAATGCCTACCTTGCCGAATGCGCCGAACATGTCGACCTTGCCGAGCGTGTTGAACACGGGGACAGCAACAGGTGAACCGTCGAGAGTCGGAACGGTCTGGCCCCAACCGGTAGCGTTCTCATCCGATTTCATACCAAGGTGAAGAACGGCTTCGACGATGACGGCCAGAATCGTCGAAGAGACGATCGAGATGAAGACGGCGCCCTTGACCTTACGGATGTAGAGGACGAAGGTCAGGAACAGACCGAAGACGAAGACCAGGGTCGGCCAGCCCTGCAGGGAGCCGTTGATGCCCAGCTGAACCGGGGTGGAGCCTGCACGGACGATACCGGCGTCAACCAGACCGATAAGAGCGATGAAAAGGCCTAGACCAACGGTCAGAGCGGTCTTCAGCTGATGAGGAACAGCCTTAAACACTGCCTCACGGAAGCCGGTGAGAACCAGGATCAGGATGATGATGCCTTCCCATGCGACAAGGCCCATGGCCTCTGCATAGCTCAGGCCCATGCCTATAACCATGGTGAAAGCAACGACGGCATTGAGACCCAGACCGGCAGCAAGTGCCAGCGGGTAGTTGGCGACAACACCCATGAGGATAGTCATGACGCCTGCAACAAGCGCGGTACCTGCCGCAATACCCTGGGCAGTAATAGAGCCATCCTCCGGCAGCGCTGCCCCGAGGATGGCTGGGTTCACGACAAGAATGTAGGCCATAGCGAAGAACGTGACGACACCGCCACGAATTTCCTGGCCGATCGAAGATCCGCGTTCGCTGATCTTAAAGAACGAATCAATTGAACCTTTGGCCGCTGATTGGGATGAAGCGGCAGTCTGTTGTGTGCTCACGAACTAATCGTGCCAACGCGCGAAACTCACAGGCAAGAATCGTGTCAGGCGCCACAACACAATGTGGACACCGTGCCTACGAGGTCACATTCACGGGCATTTTCTCGGTGTCCAGTGCACCGTCGTCAATACGCGACGGGCGAACCGACCACTGGGTTCCCTGCTTGGCAACATCAGTTTCCGAGTGCGCACCGCAGGTGTGATCGAGGCTGACCACGCGGCCATCATCGGGAGCCCATTCGTTGGCGCATACACCGAACACCGTGCGCATCGAGCCCGACAATTTCACCAAGAAACCACAGGTCGAGCATGAGTTACGTGGCGGGCGAGACGACTTCGGTCCCTGCTCAGACTTGTACCAGCGATCAACGGCAGCACTACGGCCTTCTTCGGACAGGACGCGCTTGCGACCCAAGCCGATTTCCTTCAGCTCCGGGTAGTCAATGTCCTCGCCGACATCTTGGAAGGACTGCTCAAGGCGGGCATCTTCTGCCTGGTAGGGCAGGATATCGTCACGCGACAGATCGCCTGGACGCAGACGGTCTTCCCACGGGATCCACTGCGGAGCAAGCAACGCACCATCGCGAGGAACCATGTCGACCTCACACACGGTCGCGTGACGCGAACGCGGAATGCGCGCAACCGTCACTGCCCACGCCCAACCGACATAGCCGTCGTCGGTGGAAGCGAAATAGTGGGTTCCGATGCGCTCTGAGTCCATGACGAACCCAAGGTGTTCGCCGATGGGACGCGGGTGGGCAACAGCCTTCGCGGATTCAAGAGCGACCTCGACCGCTTGGGCAAGAATCGCGTCCTTCTTCGGGGTGCGCACCGCTACCCTATGCGTTGAACGCGAGCGCGATGAAGCTCTCATCGTTGTGTCATTGACGGGCGTCTGGGGTGCAGGCGCAGTATCGCCAGCGTGTGTGTCAGGCATCGAAATCCTCGGCTACTGCTTTAAGAACCTTCGCAATCTGAGGCGCGTTCTCGGGGTATTTCCCGCGACGCAAGCTGGTCGAGGAAGCATCGAGCAGTTTGATGAGGTCCTCAATCACGGGGACCATGGCTTCAGGCTTGCGGTGGCGCGCCGCCGCAAGCGACTTCTTTGGGGCCAGGATACGAACAGTCAATGCCTGTGGACCCTTGCGTCCGTCAGCAACACCGTACTCGACGCGCGTCCCCGGCTTCACCGTTTCAATTCCTTCGGGGAGCGCCGAAACGTGCAGGAATACTTCCACACCGTCGTCACCACCGATGAAGCCGAAGCCACGATCAGCATCGAAGAACTTCACCTTGCCAGTAGGCATGTTGCTCCCCTTCCTCTAGGAATCATTCGTTTTGTTCGTTCTGCCATTCTAATGTGCCCGCCAGCCTAATGCGCTACATGCTTTCAGCGCCAAATGAATACGGGGCGGGTAACATCGAATTATTGAACGCTTGCAGGTCGGCTCAAAGGTCAGGAGATCCCCATGTCGTTCCGTTCCGCTGTTTCGCGCGCGTGCGCCAGCGCCGTTGCCGGTATCGCCCTGATTGCAGGCCTTGGTGCGCCAGCACTTGCCACATCCCCGGTCACTATTTCGACGTCGGTGACCGACCCGTCGGATTGGCTCTCCGACTCTCAAGTTTCGGAAATATCCTCTTCCGCGGACAAGGCCGGGTCTGCCGGTTTGCAGGTTTATTTCGTGACGGTTCCCGATTTTTCAGGTGCTGAGCCAATTGAATGGTGCAAGACTTCGGGTGTGAACTCCGGATTGTCGAATCAGTCGATCGTCTACGTGATTGCCTATGAAGAGCGCATGTTCACAACGTGTGGCAACGCTGATCAGCAAGTTGTCACCGATTCGGATATCACGCGCGCAACGTCGGCTGCAAAGAAAGTTCTTGCCGAATCGAATCCTCTGGACGCTGATACGACGACGAATGCAGCAACAACCTTTATTTCAACGTTGACATCAACCGTGACAGGTCAGGCCTCGTCCTCTTCTTCACACTCTTCGTCAACCGGCGCTCCTTCCTCTGGGAAGTCAGGATTCGGGTGGATCCGCACCGTTGTCGTCGTTGTCGTTATCGGTGGACTGATTGTGTTCTTCGTGAAGCGCAACAAGGCGAAGGGCGCTTCAACCCCCGCTCCGAAGGCAACCGCTGACCACCCTTGGGCACCCGGCGATCAGCTTCCGTCATTGACCGAGGATCAGGTACTGGCTCTGACCAACCAATCTTCGGCTCTGCTCCTTCAGGCGGACGAACTGGTACGTTCGGCCGCTGATGAGCTTGATTTCGCGCGCGCTCAGTTCGGTGAAACGAAGACCGACGCATATGCGAAAGCACTTTCTGTCGCTCAAGCGGGCATCGCGAAGGCATTTGCTTCCCAGCAAACGATGAACGAGGCCTCCGATTCTCGTTCGCGTACCGAGGCTGCGCTCACGCTGCAACATGAGTTGAACCAGGTCATGCCAGCTTTGGTTGAGCAACAGAAGGCATTCAGCCAGCTTCGCGATGAAGAGGCAAGCGTTCCCACGCAGGCCACGGACGTGAAGACGCGCATTTTAGAGGCAATCGCAGCGTTGCCCAGCGTGGAAGCTGAGCTCACCGCCCTTCAGACGCTGTACTCGTCCACGACCGTTGCCTCGTTGATGGACAATCCTCAGCAGGCACGCGCTCTCCTTGATTCAGCGTCGGTCGCTGCGAATCAAGCAACCTCCCTCGCAACCTCTGATCCGTCAGCAGCACTGGTGCAGCTCGATATTGCTCGCCGAGCACTCGCGATGGCGGGGCACCAGACCGAAGCAATCATGAGCGCCAAGCACGACCTCGCTGCCGCGAACGAGGTTCTGACGAAGGCAATTGCTTCGATCACCTCGGATCTTTCCGACGTGACGATCCTGAAGGCAGACTCAGCAGCGTTCGCACCACTTGTTGCCGAAGCACAGAAGGCTGTAGCCAAGGCTCAAAGCGCACGCGCCGGAAGTGGTGACCCGCTGGCTGCGCTGGAAAACCTACGTCTGGCCGAATCTCAGCTGGACGCCGCGCTTGAACCACTTCGTTCTCAGGCTGACGCAAGAGAACGCAAGGTCCAGGTAGCACGGAACGCCGTGTCCGACGCTCAAGCCCAGTACGCGCGAGCTAACTCTTACATTCAGGGACGCCGGGGCGTCATCCCGTTGGATGTCCGTTCCACACTCGCTGAGGCTAAGGCTGAACTCGATCAGGCTGTTGCACTTGTCCAAACTGACCCCGATCAGGCAATGACCCTGGCGAAGAGCGCACGTAGCGTGGCCCTTACCGTGTTGTCAACCCCGATTAACGATCCCTCGTATGGGCAGGCTGGTCAGTTCAGACACCACACGAATGGAAGCGGTGGAATCTTCACCGATAACACCGGCCTTGGCCATGCCCTGCTGTGGTCTGTCCTGATGAATGCCGGTCATAGCCTCGGGCAAGGAGGAAGCGGAGGCGGGTTCTCCGGTGGCGGATTCTCTGGCGGAGGCTTCGGCGGATTCGGTGGCGGTAGCTCCGGCTCCTTCTGATCTGAACATGCGGCTGGTGTCCTGCAGGAACGCCCCGCAGGGCAGCAGCCATCTCGGCTCCACCTTCACACCGAACGGATATACAGCCCGTTCACAGGAAGTATTCAGCGTCACACTCTAAAATGGAGGTGACGCGCGATAATCGCGCGACCCATCCAGCGAAGGACACAAACAATGGCAGAAAAGCAGTCCATCATCGGTCGCATTTCCCAGCTCGCAAAAGCAAACATCAACGCCCTCCTGGATCGCGCTGAAGATCCGGCAAAGATGCTTGACCAGTTGATCCGCGACTACACGAACTCCATCGCAGAAGCCGAAACCGCAGTCGCCCAGACTGTCGGCAACCTGCGTCTAGCAGAAAAAGACCACGAAGAAGACATTGCCGCAGCAGCTGACTGGGGTCGCAAGGCTCTGGCCGCTTCGCAGAAGGCAGACGAAATGCGCGCTGGGGGCGATACTGCAGGCGCTGACAAGTGGGACAAGCTCGCCAAGGCAGCGATCGGCAAGCAGATCACCTTTGAAGGCGAAGCCAAGGACGCAGAGCCAATCATCGTCTCGCAGACCGAGGTTGTTGAGAAGCTCAAGACCGGCCTTGCTCAGATGAAGGATAAGCTCGAAGAACTCAAGTCCAAGCGCGATCAGCTGGTGGCACGCCAGAAGACCGCCGAGGCCCAGACCAAGGTCAATGACGCTGTCGCATCTATCAACGTGCTCGATCCGACATCAGAGCTCGCACGCTACGAAGACCGTGTCCGTCGCGCCGAAGCACTGGCACAGGGTCAGGCAGAGGTCGCGGCCTCGTCCCTCGACGCACAGTTTGCAGAACTCGAAACCGACGCCTCCGAGATTGAAATCGAAGCGCGCCTGGCAGAGCTCAAGAACAAGGGCTGATCGCTCAGCTCGAACATCATTGCGACCAGCGAGTAGCTGAATCAAACAGAAGTGGTGTGGGGCAGAACCCCCACACCACTTCTGTTTGAGGTTTGACGGCCTATCCAGTGTCCGACCGCCTTCATGACATAGGCATACTGACGCGCAGGCTCCGAACAGTCGAGCTGGCGGTTTACAGGTAGTCGAACGGGTTGAAGTCGTCGACGTCGATGATGCTCAGTCGCGGTAGAGTCACCTGGAATGCGTGCAGATCGTATTCGAGGTCAAGGATCTCCAAGCCCTTGGCTTCCAGCTCATGGAAAGCGGTCGACAGGAATTCGCGGAAGCAGAGGATCGCAACACGACGCCCCTGATCCAGCAGACGCTCAACCTGAGGAGCGAAATCAGCGTCATGGCTGGCAAGAATGACCGAGCCCGAGTCCAGCTCTGAGATCGCATCCATCGTGCGCTGCAAACCAAGGTCAACGACCTTCACTTCGGCAGGACCCGAAAGCGGGATCACCGAGTAGTTCATGGCGATGAGTGCCTGAACGAATCCCATCGGTAGCGAACCGGAAGAGCCGTTGAGGAAGAAGAGGCCCTTCGCTTCACTTCCCCAGTGTTCTTCTGCGCCTTCAAGGACTCGATTCCAGCGCGGGCGTTCCTCTTGATTCGGACGGCGATCCAACACTGACATACCAAGAGTGGCATCGATGTTTTCACCGTCAACGATCAAGTAGGTTTTTTCTTCGTTAAATGAATAGTTATCCATACGATCAAGATTAAAAGATTATTACGCCAAAAGGGCGTTGCTCGACACCTATCGCGCCGAGCAACGCCCTATCGAGTGGAAACTACCTACTCACGTGCGTGGGCAGATCACTTCACGTCTTCGTCAACCCAGTCGAAGGTGCGGGTAACAGCCTTCTTCCAGAGGCGGTAGGTACGATCGCGCTCTGCGGTGTCCATGGACGGCTTCCAACGCTTGTCTTCCTGCCAGTTAGCAATGACATCGTCTGTGCCATTCCAGAAGCCGACTGCGATACCGGCTGCGTAGGCAACACCCAGAGCGGTCGTCTCTGCAACGACCGGGCGGATAACGTCCACACCGGAGATGTCAGCCTGGAACTGCATGAGCAGATCGTCAGCCGTCATGCCACCGTCAACCTTGAGTTCCTTCAGTGGGACGCCTGCATCGGCGTTCATTGCATCAATGAGCTCTGCGGACTGGAATGCGGTCGACTCTTCGACTGCGCGGGCAATGTGACCCTTGTTCACGTAGCGGGTAAGGCCAACGATCGCACCGCGAGCGTCGTCCTTCCAGTACGGTGCGAACAGACCGGAGAATGCTGGGACGAAGTACACGCCACCATTGTCTTCAACGGTCTGAGCGAGCTTTCCGATTTCGGAGGACTTCTCGATCATTCCGAGGTTGTCACGCAGCCACTGAACCAGCGAGCCTGCAACTGCCACGGAGCCTTCGAGTGCGTAGACCGGCTTGGCGTCGCCAAGCTTGTACAGCACGGTCGTCAGCAGGCCGTTGGTCGAGAAGACGGGCTCTTCGCCTGTGTTCATCAGGGTGAAGCAACCGGTGCCGTAAGTGTTCTTCGCGGTGCCCTTTTCGAAGCAGGCTTGACCGAAGGTTGCAGCCTGCTGGTCACCAAGGATGCCGGAGATCGGAACGCCTGCGAGCAGACCATTCGGGCGACCCGTGCCGTAGTTGTCCGCGGATGCCTTGATCTCGGGGAGCATTGCCGGCGGGATCCGGAAGTCAGCGCAGATGTCTTCGCGCCACTTGAGCTCACGAACGTCCATCAGCAGGGTACGGGATGCGTTGGTCACGTCGGTTGCGTGGACTCCACCGTTAACGCCACCGGTCAGGTTCCAGAGAACCCAGGTGTCCGGGGTGCCGAAGAGCAGGTCGCCTGCTTCTGCCTTCTCGCGTGCACCCTTAACGTTGTCGAGGATCCAGGTAATGCGAGGTGCTGACGGGTAGGTGGAGATGTTCTCGCCGGTGATCTGGCGGTAACGTTCGGTACCCAGCGGGTCGCCTGCTGCAACGCCACGGACGATTTCCGACGTACGAGTGTCCTGCCAGACGATTGCGTTGTAGACGGGCTCGCCGGTGGTCTTGTCCCACACGATGGTGGTTTCACGCTGGTTGGTGATGCCAACAGCAGCAAGCTGGGTGGCGTTGATTTCTGCCTTCTGAAGCGCCTCGGCGACGACGGTGCGAACCGATTCCCAAATCTCTACGGGATCGTGCTCAACCCAGCCTGGGTTCGGGAAGATCTGGGTGAATTCCTTCTGGCCAACCGAGACGATTTCGCCGGAGTGGTTGAAGACGATCGCGCGGGAGGACGTGGTGCCCTGATCAATCGCGAGAACGAATTTTTCATCAGACATGAATGGTGTCCCTTCTGTTCACTTCTTTGTGTTTCAGATAGGAACGTGGGGTTCCAGACGAGTCCGCCCGGAACCCCACGTTCGGAGTACGGGTCTGCTACGAGGGTCAGGCGGCGGTGACGAGGCCGGAGCCGTAGGCGACGAGAACCGCGACGACGGCACCGAGGATCGGGCCGACAACCGGAACCCAGGAGTAGCCCCAGTCGGAACCACCCTTGCCCTTGATCGGGAGGATTGCGTGAGCAATACGCGGGCCGAGGTCACGAGCCGGGTTGATCGCGTATCCGGTGGGGCCACCGAGCGAGTTGCCGATGACGACGATGATCAGTGCAACGCCGAGCGGGCCAATCGCGGTGGTCGTGTATCCGGAGACGAAAACCCAGAGGATAAGGACGAAGGTGCCGATGGCCTCAGTGAGAGTGTTCCATCCGTAGGAGCGGATCTCCGGGCCGGTCGAGAAGACGCCGAGCTTGAGGGCCGGGTCGCAGTCCTCATCGAAGTGTTGTTTGAAGGTGAGCCAGCACAGGACGGCGCCGACGAAAGCGCCGAGGAACTGGGCGACGATGTAGATCGCGACGTTCGCGGCGGTCACGGCGATGCCACCCTCGCCGACGGCCGGGCCGTTGAGGGTGACGGCTGGGTCGAACATGTGGCCGACGACCTTGGCGATGGTCACGGCGGGGTTGAGGTGGCCACCGGTCGTGTAGGCGACGTAGACACCGGCGAGGACTGCGAGGCCCCATCCCCAGTTAATCATGAGCCAGCCACCGCCCTTGCCCTTGGACTTGGGCAGGAGGTTGGTAGCAACAACGCCGCCACCGAGGAGGAGAAGGACTGCTGTGCCGAGGAACTCCGACATGAAGATCTTGCCGGAGCCGACTTCAGCAACTGCAGGAAGAAGTGTTGCGAGCATTTTTCCAATCTTTCTTCGATGCTTCGTTGCATCGAATTGTCGGGCGGTTTCCCACCCGCAGGGTTCCTTTAGCGAGACAGGACTGATCACGCTAAGTTCGAAAAGCCTTCCGCGTCACATGCGAATTCCTTTTCAAGACTCCGCTTGTTTCGCAGGACCGCTCGTGAGCACTTTGCGGTCGCAGAACAAACCCGCGCTGACCTGTGATGTCTTCACGTGGACACCACATAGTATGACAGCGTTTGCACATCGAACCTGACCCCGTGCACAACCGTGCACATAAGGGGATACTTACCTCTCCAATGTGTGCACGCTCACCAAATCGCACAGTCTCCCAAAGGATTGGACATTCAACAGTTAGACCTGCACGCCTGTGCATGGCAGACTATGACACGTGACGATTCGTGACGAACAGGCTCATGAAGCCGCATCAATGTATTACCTCCAAGGTCAGACCATGGAGACGATCGCACGCCACCTTGGCGTATCGCGCTCCTCCGTTTCTCGTTTGCTGTCCTACGCGCGCGATACCGGCTTGGTTCGCATCTCAGTGAGCGCCGCTCCAGGACACAAAGGAACCCTTGCCGGTCAGATTTCTGAAATCTTCGGCGTACAGACGTCCGTTGTTCCGGTCCATGACGTCCACACCGAGGTCAACCGACTTCATAACGTCTCGCTTGTCGCGGCGGAACGTCTGGTCGACATGCTCAAACCCGGTGTCACCCTTGGCATCGCATGGGGCAACACGACCTCAGAGATCACCCGTTGTATGCCACGCGTCAACTTCCCCGGATCGACCGTCGTCCAGCTCAACGGTGCCGCGACCGCTACCGAGTCCGGTATGCCGTACGCAGATGCAATTATTTCCCGCGCAGCGCGCGCGATGGGCGGACGCATGGTCCACTTCCCCGTTCCCACGTTCTTCGACTACGCAGAGACAAAGAAGCAGCTCTGGCGCGAGCGCTCGGTTCAGACCGTGTTGAAGACGATTGACGACTGCGATATCGCTCTGTTCGGCGTCGGCTCACTTTCAGCACGCCTGCCCTCCCACGTTTATTCGGGTGGCTTCCTGGACACTGAAGAAATCGCACTGGCCCAGAAGGACGGCGTTGTCGGCGATGTCTGCACCGTCCTCCTGCGCGAAGACGGCTCAACAGACATGGAACTCAACAGCCGAGCTTCCGGCCCCAGCCCAGAGACTCTCCGCAAGATCCCGCGTCGCCTCTGCGTCGTAGCTGGTGCCTCGAAGGCGCTCCCGTTGCTCGGCGCGCTGCGCGCACACGTCGCCACCGACCTCGTCCTCGACGATGGCGTGGCACGCGAACTGCTTGATCTGGTTCGCACTCGCGCGGCTCAGGCGCGCGGCCTCGCCCCTAGACGTTAAGCCAGATCGCACCCAGCCAAAAACCAAAGAAAAGTGGAGCTCACAACAATCGTGAACTCCACTTTTCTTTATCCAAGCAGACACCACACTCCGGTTAGCAAGGACGTGTTCTAGGCGATCTGCGCGCGAAGCCCGTCAATGACAACGTTCATCTCGTAGGCGAACTGCGTATCAATATCGCTCATGGAGCCCGGAGCGAATCCTTCAACTTCGCCATGCATTAACGAACGGATCAGCGGAATCGTCCCTTCGGGAGCCTCGTCGACGAAGGCAAGGAACGACCCTCGTTCCTTCGAATGGGCACAAGGCGCTTCCTCGGCCCTCTTCACACGCGCAACATGCTTACCCGCATGAGCGGACATATGCACGACCAGCATCAGCCCGCGCACCGCTTCAGGAAGACTAAAACCAGCATTCACCATTGAGGACAGGATCTGTTCCAGCGGACGCATGTACGCCAGCGCCGAGGAAGCATCGAACTCAAGATACGGAGCAAGCGCGCCCAGCTTTGAAATCGAAGCGCGCATCGTCGTTGCAAAATGACGAAGCTGACGCTCCCAATCCCCCGCCGCTTCAGACTCGGGATCCAAAGCAAAGCGGTGAACACCGTGCCGTACGCGATCCATTGCGACAAGACGCATGAACCCTTCACGACCACCGACGTGATAATTCAGCGCGGTTGGGTTCACTTCGAGAATGTCGGCGACGGCCTGCATCGTCACCTTGTCAGGATCGATTGTTCGAGCCGCTTCGAGGATCTTTTCGCGATCAATTCGAGGAGGACGCCCCTTTGACCGCTTCGGCTCATCTTCATTGAAGAAAGGCGGATTCTGATCTGTTTGCAGACCACTCATGATCTGTATTCACTCGATTCGTAACGACGGTATTTCCACCACTGTAGACCATTTTCTCCGGTTCCCGAAAAATAGTGGCCTCACGCAAGCGCGAGGCCACTATTGCCGGTTTATCCGACGAAAAGAGAATCAGGAAGACAGCCTCAAACAAGAGGCGAATCCCGGAATACTCAGAGCTTCTTGACCAGCGGGAACGTAATGGTCTCACGGATACCCTGACCGGTCAGAGCCATCAGCAGGCGGTCAAGGCCCATACCCATGCCACCTGCCGGTGGCATACCGTATTCCATGGCCATCAGGAAATCTTCATCTAGGACCATTGCTTCCGGGTCACCCTTTGCCGCAACAAGCGCCTGCGCTTCGAAACGCTCGCGCTGGATGACCGGGTCGACCAGTTCGGAGTAGGCGGTCGCCAGTTCGAAACCTCGGACGTACAGGTCCCACTTCTCGACGATGCCCGGCTTGGAACGGTGTCCGCGGGTCAGCGGGCTGGAGTCTTCGGGGTAGTCGCGCACGAAGGTCGGCGCATACAGCTTGTCACCCACGGCGACTTCGAAGATAACCTCTGCGACCTTACCGGGACCCCAGTGGTCAGCAACGTCTTCACCGAGCTCTTCGGCGATCTTCACCAGTTCGTCCAGCGGAGTATTCACCGTGAACTCACGACCGAGAGCTTCAGCCGTGGCCTCGAACATCGAGATTTCTTTCCACGAACCCGAAAGGTCGTAGGACGAGCCGTCGGGCAGGGTGACGATCTCGGTGCCCAGGGCGTCGCGTGCCGCCTTCTGGATGAACTCACGGGTGCGACGAGCCATCGTGTCATAGGAGCCGTAGGCTTCGTATGCCTCGAGCATCGTGAATTCGGGGCTGTGCGAGGAGTCCGCGCCCTCGTTACGGAAGTTGCGGTTGATTTCGAAGACCTTGTCGACGCCGCCGACAACCGCACGTTTGAGGAACAGCTCGGGCGCGATGCGCAAGAACAGCTCGGTGTCGTAGGCGTTCATGTGAGTCGAAAACGGGCGTGCAGCCGCGCCACCGTGCAGGTTCTGTAGCATCGGCGTTTCGATCTCGATGAAGCCAGCTTCATCGAAGTAGTTGCGTAGCGACTTCACAACATTGGCGCGCATACGCACCATGTCGCGGGCGGCCGGGCGAACAATCATGTCGAGGTAGCGGCGACGAACACGCAGGTCCTCAGACAGGGACATTTCGGTGCCGTCTTCTCCGGTGTAGGTCTTCGGTAGTGGGCGGATCGCCTTTGCGGCGATCTGCCATGCGGGAACCGGGTCACCTTCGTTGATGCCGGGCGTGAACAGCTCGGCGGGTGCGGTGCCGGGGCATGCCATGATCGACAGTTCGCCACGACGCGAGGAAATGACGCGACCGTGCACGAACAGGTGGTCACCAAGGTCCACGTCGGTCTTGTACTGAGCCAGCGAATCCAAACCGACCTCTGCGGCCGACAGCATGACCTGAATACGGTTGCCGGCGCCATCCATCAGGGTTGCGAAACAGAGCTTGCCACCGTTGCGAGCAAGCATCACGCGACCGGCAATACCGACCTCGTCCTGAGTTTCTTCGCCGGTTTCAAGGTGAGCGTACTTTTCACGAACATCGGCGATCGAAGTGGTAATTGCTAGGACGACCGGGTAGGCCTGGCCTCCTTCGGCAAGCAGGCGCTCGCGCTTTTCTTGGCGGACACGCACCTGTTCGGGGGCGTCGTCGTTTTCCGGGGCAGCTGGGTTTGTATTCACGTCAGTCACCCTGCCAGTTTAACGGCATCACCGCACCCATTTCGCATAGGGAACGCGAGTGGGTGCAGTGCCACATCACACAACGTCAGTTCGCGGATTATTCCGCCTTGGCACTCGTATCGACGAGGCCAGGCACTTCAACGTATGCCTATGCCACCGTTGCCCGTTTCAAAAAGGGGCGCGGGGAGGAACAGAGGTACTACGTGCCGGACGACTTCAGGCCGAGTTCGGCAGCGCGATCAGAGTCTTCTGGAACCGTCCCCGCAGTGGAGCCGACCTCGACAATATGGTTGTCAGCGTCAACGAATGCGACGGCAGGCTCCCAAGCCCTCACCATGGATTCTGGAACCTGGCAGTAGGCCATAATGATGACCAGATCGCCGAGGTTCACGAGGTGCGCAGCGGCACCGTTGAGCTGGATGACACCGGAGCCTCGCGGACCAGCGATCGTGTAGGTGGACAGGCGATTGCCATTGTTCACGTCCGCAATGTCAACTTGTTGCCCGGGCGCAATGTTCGCCGCGTCCAGCAGGGCCTCGTCGATGGTGATCGAACCGACGTAGTGCAGGTCAGCACCCGTGACGGTGGCGCGGTGGATCTTGCCCTGGATCATCGAGCGCATGATTTCACTCACCGGCATTCTCCTGTTCGACGGGCGCCACAAACGGCATATTGTCGATCAGGCGCGTGGTGCCAACCTTGACTGCGAGCAGCAGACGATATGCACGCTCCCCCGCCTGATTCAAGGTCGCGGGACGCAAGGAATCAGCCGACGTCAGTTCTGCCGAACCGTAGGCGCCCAGGATATCGAAAGTTCCATCATCGACCAGCGCAATGTAATCAATGTCGATATCGCCGGTCGCCTCGATGTGGCCTCGTATGACGTCAATAATCTGGGTGACAGGTGCACCCGCACGACCCGCTTCAACGCCCAACGTCAAGCTCTGGTTGAGAGCACGAGCGCGGACACGCTCTTCGTCGGACAGGTAGCGGTTGCGACTGGACAGAGCAACGCCGTCGGTGTCACGCACGATCGGAACGCCGATCACGGTCACCGGCACGTCGAGCTGGCGGAACACATGGCGCAACATCGCAAGCTGCTGAGCATCCTTTTCACCGAACAGTGCAACATTTGGGCGAACGAGGCCCATGACCTTCGTGCACACCAGCGCAACACCACCGAAGTGGGTCGGGCGAGTCTTGCCTTCTAGGACGCGAGCAATCGGACCGGGATCAATTGAAACGGTGACGGGCTCGGGGTAGGCATCTTCGGGGCTCGGCGCCCACACGACATCGGCGCCCACGGTTTGAAGCGCGTCCATGTCCGCTTCGAGCGTACGCGGGTAGGCGTCATAGTCCTCACCCGGAGCAAACTGCGTGGGGTTCACGAAGATCGTGACGATGACGTGATCACCGTGCGCCTTCGCCTGCTTGACCAGCTCTAAGTGCCCCGAATGCAGGGCGCCCATCGTCATCACCAGAGCACGCGAGCCGGTCAATGGCTTCAGCGCTGTGGCAAGTTCTTCACGCGTATGAGTGAGCACTGGTCGTTTCGTCATACTTCCATTGTCGTAGCAGACAGACTCATATGCGACCTCAGGGGGCGAGTATTCCCCCACGTTTCTAACTAACGCACTGTCAATTCCGCGCCAACACGACGCAGACAATCAACGTCAGAACCCGCCTTCCATCAGCGCCGCCTTGATCGAATCGCACGCTCGATCATTCAGGCGGCCTCGTCGATGGAGAATGTCGGTCGCCTGATGCGCACGCGCGCGGTAGATATCCGCGAAATCACCCCCAGCATCAGAATCACCGTCGGATGCGGGCAGACCAGCCAGCGATTTCACGTGTTCAGCAATGACCTGCGTATCGCCGTTCGCAATCGGAGCTGGCAAAGCCCTCTCAATTTCAGACAGCGCTTTTTCTGCCGTTCCAGCCAGAAGCGAAGAAGCGAACAGGGCGGGGTCCTCAATCCCAGCGCGTTCAAGGCCGGCCAAGGACTGGACGACCGCCGTCACGATCCCAAGCGTGCCAAGCGTGAGCGCCGCATGAACTGCCGGGCGAGAATCTTCGTTGACAACGATGGGTTCTCCACCCATTTCCACAACCAGCGCCTGCGCGATCGGCAGGAATGGTGCGGGCGCGCTGACAGCAAACGGAGTACCCGACAGGCGCGGAATATCAAGGCTCATACCCGTGAACGTCATAACGGGGTGAATCGCGATCGGAATCGCGCCCTTCGCCTGGGCGGGTGCCAGAATCCCGGTTCCAAACGGGCCCGCCAGATGGCAGACGATCTGCCCCATTTTCCACGCGCCCATGTCAGCAAGGCCCTTGACCAGAGGCTCGATTTCCCCGTCGGGAACGGCCAGAATCACCAAGCCCGATGTGGCAATTACCTCGGTTTCGTCCATGATCGCCACACCCGGGAGCATCATCTCCGCACGCTCGCGCTCGCCGTCCGTGTGCGCGACGACGCCGGCGATTCGATGACCGGCGGAACGTAGAGCGGAAGCGATGACAGGACCGACCGTCCCCATGCCGATGAGTCCGACGTCAAGCCTGCCTGGTTGCTCACTCACAATGTGCCGCCTTGAGTAGATGGTGTGCGCGGGCGCGCGTCTTCAACGGTAGTCGATATTCGTCCGCCGTTATTCGATCGACGAGGCCGCGCTCGATTCATCGGCTTCCAGCTGAACATCGGCGCGATCACAATCGGAGTTATCTTCGCCTACGGTCACGCTGTTTTCACACGAGGGGTCGTCCTGTGACGCGTAAATGCTCTGATCTTCCTGACGGACGTCAAGACCCTTCGTGACGCGCAGCATCCAGTGTTCCGCGGGCTCGCTGGCACGCTTCAGCTGAGACTTCGCGCGGAGCTCTTCAAGCAAGGCTACGCCGGCTTCCTCATCAATGTGGCCTGCCAGCTCTGGGGCACTACCTGGAACGATGGAAGCATTCACATCAACCAGCTGGCGCCTTTTCTCCCACGGACCTTGAATGATCGCCAGGGATTGAATCCGCTCCACGGGGATGAAACCGGTCTGCCAGGTCAGCCAGCCCTTGCGGATTACAAAGCACGTATCCGTCAGCGCGACTGCGCGACGCTTGTAAGAGAACCAATCAAACAGGCGCGCACGCATCGGAACAGGAAGGAATCCTTGCCCTTCGCGCGTTCCATTCAAAGCAGCTTCAATGAAAGCAACAGGGTCAGTCACACCCAAGTCGCGGATCACCAACCACAGGGCAAGCTCCGCGTCAGCGCGAGTGCCCACCGGCAAAAGAACGTCAGCGGAACGCTGAGACTTGTCACTATCGGTTTTTCCACCGTAGCCAGCCTGCGTGATCTTCACGCGATACCAGCCGAAGCGACGCCAAAGCCACGGCTGTTGAACAAGAACAGCGTGGACACGACGCGGCGGAATCGTCTGATTGCGGGTTTCCAGAAGACCCGAACGAGTGCGAATACCATCCGGTGAAACGGCTGCGGTGAAGTTAAACTCGCCTGCGAAACGACTCCAGATTGCGCCGACGGCAGCAACAATACCTGCAAAACCAGAGAAGATACCCGCCGTACCCTCAATTCCGACTTTGATCAGCAAGACAACCGACGCGACCAAGATGGCAAGCACAACTAGGATCGCAATAATCATGCCAATATTCGTCACCAGCGAAGCAACAAGCCTGCCCACAGGAACCGTGTACAGGACTCGTTCCGGAGCGACCGTCGGACGGCGAGAAACCGAGGAACCGGCCTGTTCCAATGACGGTGCCTGAGCGATGGAGCCGGCCTCGTCCCCCGATTCGATGGCGGAATCAGACTGAGGCACATTCTCCACCGAAGCGGAAGGTGGCGAAGAGTAGACGCCGGCAGCGCGCGCCAAGATTTCAGCACGCACATCATCCAATTCCTGTGTTTTAAGGAAGCCGAATTCGACATTCGACTGTCCGCCACCGGCAACCTCAATGTTGATCTTGCCTAAGCCGAAAATACGCCCCAGCAACGGATGATGAATATCGACCGCCTGAATGCGATCCAGACGAGCATGCTTCAACGTTTTCACGAAGATGCCAGCACGGTAATACACCCCTTCGTCGACAACGGCGAAAGACGTGAACTTCCACGAGAAGTACGAAAACAACGCGATCGCAAGAAGAATCAAGAAGGCCGAGCCAACAATGACACCAACGACCAGCGAGAGCGCCTGATGGCGAACAAAGCCAGAATTCGCAATATCGGCAACCGTGTCGAAATTCTGATAGGTGACAATCGCAAGCAGAGCCACAATCGCCTTCCACGCGTGGATAATCGGCGATGCCGGGTGCAGTTTGCGCCACTGCTCGTCGGGGACACCGCCCTGCGTGGCGCGCAAAGGGGCGGATTCATTCGACTTCTTCACAGGCCAGCCAATTCCGCCGTGCCGCGCTCGGCAAGCATGTCTCGAAGGCGAGCGGCTTCAGCAACCGGAACACCATTCAACGTCGCATCCGTCGACGCGGACGCCGTATGAATCTTCAGCTCTGCGATGCCGTAGTGGCGAGCAATCGGGCCTTCAGAGAGTTCCACATACTGAATACGACCGTAAGGAATCAACGTCAGACGACGGAACATAATGCCCTTGCGGATCAAAAACTCGTCATCACCCGTGCCAAATGCCATCGCGCGAACCTGACGGTGAATAATCGCCAGCGACCAGATCATCATGATGACAACAACCGCGAATCCGATCCACCACCACTTCGAAATGAAAAGCGCGAGCGCGACTCCGCTGGCGAGCAGAGGCAGGAATGCCAGAATCGTCGTGATGATGCGGACCTGGGCAAGCTTGGGCGATACGGAGTGGAACTCCACATCGGGTGGGCTCATCGGATCGAGCATCGCTGGTCCTTTCGGGTTTCCTTCATTTGTGTTCTTGAAGTTCTATCGTGCCATATGCGCAGGTCGTTGATAAGTGCTGAGTAAATGGTGTGGCACAGAAACGGACTTTACACGCACACACGCGACTCTCACGAACCATTCAGGAAACACTCAGAAATATCGGTCACACTATTAGGTATGACACGCACAGGTACTGAGGAAGAAGCCCGCCTGCTTGTCGTTGACGACGAGCCGAATATTCGCGACCTTCTGGCATCATCACTTCGTTTTGCCGGATTCGATGTCCTGACCGCGGAAGACGGCCAGTCCGCCTACCGTATCGCCATGGACGAGGCCCCTGACCTGATCGTTTTGGACGTCATGTTGCCGGACATGGACGGATTCACCGTGACCCGTCGCCTGCGCGAAGCAGGAGCGAGCGTCCCCGTTCTATTCCTGACCGCACGCGACGATATGCGTGACAAGATCCAGGGTCTGACCGTCGGTGGCGACGACTACGTAACCAAGCCCTTCGGCCTTGAAGAGGTCGTTGCCCGTATCCGCGCCATCTTGCGACGCACCATCGGCTCCGAAGAAGACGATGGCAAGCTCCGCGTCGGCGACCTGGTCATTGACGAGGATGCGCACGAGGTCAGCCGTGCGGGCGTCGAAATTGACCTGTCCCCCACAGAGTTCAAGCTTCTTCGCTACCTGGTGATCAACGAGGGACGCGTCGTGTCGAAGATGCAGATCTTGGATCACGTGTGGGAATACGACTGGGGTGGAGAAGTTGCGATCGTCGAATCGTATATCTCCTACCTGCGTCGCAAGTTGGCAGTCGAAGGTGCAGCCGGCGAACTGATCCACACCAAGCGCGGTGTCGGATACATCCTGCGCGCCGACGACTGAGGAATACATGAGTAGCTCCTCGGGACCGCTTGGCCACCTGCGTAGTTTTTGGGAACGTCGTCCCCTCTCTACTCAGTTAGTCAGCCTGATTACAGCCCTATTGGCTCTGGGGCTCATCATGTCTGGAACGGTCATGGTAGGCCTCCTGCAACGCCATCTGGTGTCTCAGATTGACGAACAGTTGCGCGTCACGGCGAGCTCTTTCATTCGAGGCGAAAACACGTCGATTGAGGACGGCACCTCGGGCCTACCAACCCTGTATTACATTCACGCACGCTTCATAACCGGCAACGATACGACCTACTACTACCCGGGAACGTTGGAAACATCGGGGACACCCAAGATCCCGGACCTGCTTGCAACTGCGCAGATTCCGGAAACCTCCGACGAAATCACTAACCCCGTTACCGTGCCCTCGACTCAGCTGGGCTCCAACTGGCGCGCGGTCGCTTTCCCGCTCTATGCGTCCTCCACGGCAACCACGCCCCTGGGCACCATGACGATCGCTCTTCCTCTGACAGACGTTCAACGCACCCTGCGCACCACGGGCACCTACTTCTCGATCGCCGGTGTTGTCATCGTCTTCGTCGGAGCATTCCTGGGCCACACTTTGGTTCGCCGTTCCCTGCTTCCCCTAAGGGAAATCGAATCGACCGCAGGCAAGATTGCTGCCGGCGACCTCACACAACGTGTTCCTTTCCAACCGGGAAGCACCGAAGTCGGATCTCTGTCCCTGTCGCTCAACGCGATGCTGACCCAGGTTGAGCAATCGTTCCACACTCGACAAGTGTCAGAACAGAAGATCCGTCGCTTCGTGTCTGACGCATCCCACGAACTACGCACGCCACTAGCCGCGATCTCCGGCTACTGCGAGCTCTACTCTATGGGTGGTGTTCCCGATGAACGCGTCGACGAAGTCATGGGACGCATCCAATCAGAATCAACGCGCATGGCCTCACTGGTCGAAGACCTGCTGACCCTGGCTCGCTTGGACGAGGGACGCCCCCTTGAAATCACCGATATCGACTTGGTGAAACTTGCCGGCAACGCCGTATTTGACCTGCAGGCACTGGACCCCACTCGTTCCGTTGCCCTGACGTCTCTCAGCGGACACAAACCACCCATGACACTGGTGACACAAGCCGACCGCGACCGCATATCGCAGGTATTCACCAACCTCATTGGCAATATCGTCCGTTACACTCCCGCGGGCTCACCCGTCGAAATCGCACTCGGCAAAACAGGAGACACGGCCGTCGTCGAATTCCGCGACCACGGTCCCGGCATCGCAGAAGCAGACCAATCGCGAGTCTTCGAACGCTTCTACCGCGCCGACACGTCACGTGCTCGCACACAGGGAGGCTCCGGCCTTGGTCTTGCCATCATTGCCGGCATCATAAACGCCCACCGTGGCAACGCCACACTGAGCAAAACTAAAGGAGGCGGACTGACTGTCCGCATCGAACTCCCGCTCCTCTATTCCCCCGCGGACACGAACCCGGACGCACCAGCCATCAGCCCCACCGACGCAGAAAAGTAGCACACAGGCCGTAGACCCCACGCACCCAGCGCGCCTGCCACGCGCTTCTTACACTTCGAGAACGCGCAGGCCTCGTCAATCCGCCCATGAGACGTAGGCCACCGGAAATGCTTTATTCCTATCCCCTGAGTATGATTTCGGCATATCCCTAAATCAGGAGTGAGCGTATGGGTGCTGGAGCACCACAATGGCTTATCAGCTCGTTTACTGACGCCATGATTGAACTCGGCGCAACCGCCCCGGTTGACCGACTAATTCAAGAAGCGCACGCACTTGTCGAAGAATGGTCCGACGAGCGCCTGGCTCTGCATAACCTGCATCATTTGATTAACGTTCTTACGCGCATCGATGAGCTCTCTGCAACCGCACACGACCCAGACGTCCTCCGAGTCGCCGCATGGTACAGAGGCGCAACCCTCAACCGTTGTATCGCGGTGAAAATCAAGGGCATCGACCCGCAGGCGACCGTCAACGAGTGCGTTGCCAACACCGCCGAGCACATGGAATCGCTCGGTGTCAGCGAAGACGTGACAAACCGTATCGGTGAACTCATCGGATACCTCGCCAAGCACCGCGCACCGCGTGACGATGTGGACGCCCAGGTACTGGTGGACGCCGACCTCGCACTGCTGGCCGGAAGCCCACAGGAATACAAGAAGTACCGCGAGAAGCTGCGCAACGAACTCGCCGACCTGGAAGATACTCCCTTCCTCAAAGCACGCCGCGCGCTGATTACCAAGCTCCTGTCCTACGACCCGCTCTACCAGTCGCCACTGGGAAGCGCGTGGGAAGACGCCGCCCGTTCCAACCTGGAAGTCGAACTGGCAAAAATCGACTCCGCACTCTTCCAGTGCGGTGACACCAATGACGATCTCGACGACACGGATGATTCCGACGACGCTCCCGAAGAGGATCTCACCACAACCGGCACCATCGTCCTGAAGCGACGCCACCTGAAGAAAAACGTTGCTACGGTCGAAACTCCGGCAGACGAACTCACAATGACCGGCACCCTGCCGAAGATCGTCATTCCTGCAGAGCCTGTCGCTCCAGAAGATGATGAAACAACGTCGTCCCTTGAAAGCGCGATCGAAGCAATGGATCTGCCGGCAAACCCGGCATAAGCCAGACTTATCCACATTTTTGTGCGGGTAGCACTTATCCACAATTGAGCGCTCGCCCGGTTTCCGCTTCCTCCTCCCTTTCCTAGCGTGGGCATACGCACCATTTTTCAATGTGCGTCACCACGATTGGAAAGGGATTCTCATGGCAGTTTTCACCGTCGATTCTTCGCAAATCTCAGCGAGCGCTACGCGCGTCAGTGTCCTCAGCAACGAAATCCGTTCGCAGGTTCAGACGATGCTCGCAGACCTACAGGCCTTGGAAGGCTCATGGACAGGCGTTGCGCAAGCAAGTTTTCAGGCATGCGTCGCTTCCTGGCAAGCCACACAAGCGCAGGTCGAAGCATCTTTGGACACGATCGGATCTCATATGCAGATTGCAGCCCAAAGCTACGAAGACGCCGAGGCCGCGAGCGCAGGCCTTTTTGCGGGCGCATAAGCCATATTTCACGATCTCACGTAGCGGTCTAATGGGGTTGGCCTACTGGCGTTTGTTCCAGGTGCCGATATAAGACGCCTGAGTGATGTCGATGGCTCCAAAGACACGCTGATACCACTTGCTCGACAAGGCTGAAAAAACAGTCGGGGCCGGCCCTCATCTCAGGGCCGGCCCCGGTTGTTTTCAGCTACGCGAGACGCGCGCAAGCATCAGTGGCTCAGTACATGCCACCCATGCCGGCGTCTTCGCCACCGGCCGGTGCCGGCGGTTCAGGCTTGTCGGCTACGACAGCTTCGGTGGTCAGGAACATGCCTGCAATCGAAGCAGCGTTCTGCAGAGCAGAGCGGGTGACCTTCACCGGGTCAGAGATACCGGCTGCCATCAGGTCACCATATTCGCCGGTTGCTGCGTTCAGGCCGTGGCCCGGTTCCATTGCTGCGACACGGTCTGCGACAACGCCACCTTCGAAGCCAGCGTTCTCAGCGATCTGCTTGAGCGGAGCGGAGATTGCAACGCGGACGATGTTCACGCCGGTTGCTTCATCGCCAGGCAGGCCTTCGAGGGTTGCCAGTGCGCGGTCAGCGGCCTGGATCAGAGCAACGCCACCACCGGCGACGAGGCCCTCTTCGGAGGCTGCGCGAGCGTTACGCACTGCGTCTTCGATGCGGTGCTTACGTTCCTTGAGTTCGACCTCGGTTGCGGCGCCGGACTTGATGACGGCAACGCCACCGGAGAGCTTGGCCAGGCGTTCCTGGAGCTTCTCGCGGTCGTAGTCGGAGTCGGTGTTGTCGATCTCCTGGCGGATCTGACGGACGCGAGCGTCGATCATTTCCTTTTCGCCAGCGCCTTCGACGATGGTGGTCTCGTCCTTGGAGACGACGACCTTGCGTGCGCGACCAAGCAGTTCAAGATCAGCGTTTTCAAGGGAAAGGCCAACGGTTTCGGAGATGACCTGGCCACCGGTCAGGATTGCCATGTCCTGGAGCATTGCCTTGCGACGGTCACCGAAGCCCGGTGCCTTGACGGCGATGGACTTGAAGGTGCCACGGATCTTGTTGACGACGAGGGTCGCCAGAGCTTCACCCTCGACATCTTCGGCGACGATCAGCAGCGGCTTGCCGGTCTGCATGACCTTTTCGAGAACGGGGACGATGTCCTTGACGTTCGAGATCTTCGAGTCCATAAGGAGCACGTAGGCGTCCTCGAGGACGGCCTCCTGGCGCTCGGTGTCGGTGACGAAGTAGGCCGAGAGGAACCCCTTGTCGAAACGCATGCCCTCGGTGGTCTCGAGGGTGGTGTCGAAGGAGTTGGTTTCTTCGACGGTGACGACGCCCTCTGCACCGACCTTCTCGAATGCCTCGGCAATGAGCTTGCCGATCTCCGAGTCGTTCGCGGAGATCGAAGCGGTTGCTGCGATCTGCTCGGTCGTTTCGACAGGCTTGGAGTCGTTGTGGAGCTGTTCGACGATAGCGGAGACAGCCTGGTCGATACCGCGCTTGAGAGCAATCGGGTTCGAGCCAGCTGCAACGTTACGGAGGCCTTCACGGACGAGTGCCTGAGCGATAACGGTTGCGGTGGTCGTGCCGTCACCTGCAACGTCGTCGGTCTTCTTTGCAACTTCCTTCACCAGTTCGGCGCCGATGCGCTCGAACGGATCTTCAAGGTCGATTTCCTTTGCGACAGAGACGCCGTCCTTGGTGATGGTGGGGGCGCCCCACTTCTTGTCGAGAACAACGTTGCGACCCTTGGGGCCGAGGGTGACCTTGACAGTATCAGCGAGGAGGTTCAGGCCACGTTCCATGCCGCGACGTGCGTCCTCGTCGAAGTGAATGATCTTTGCCATTGGTGTGTATTTCCTTCCGCGGTGCGGATTGGGGATGGTGCCCGCGACGGACGGAACGCTGTTCATCTGGCCTTTCCAGATGCCGAACGTCCCTCACCTTCCCGCTGGTTTTATCACTCTGCCGTGGCGAGTGCTAACTCAAGTTTGGCACTCTCCCCTTTCGAGTGCAAGACGAGGCAAACAGGGTTCACTGTAGGCGCAAACAGCACAGTGGCCAGTCGATTATCGACTGGCCACTCCTGCTAGTGTCGCGTTCGCACCTAGAGCGCGAAGCGGGATTACCTCAGCAGAACGACAATATCTGAATCGCCGATGTTATTCGACTGCTGAACGTTCGTGATGCCCACAGCTTCGCCAACTGCTCGCGCACTGGCTTCCAAGTTCGGATCTTGGTAGTAAACAGTTGAAACATCGGTCGTCCACCCGGTTGCGTTGCCCGTCGCTGCACCGGCAAAGCCTGCTGCGGTGAGCTTTTCGGCAGTCCGAGCAGCCAAACCGTTCTGGCCGGTACCGTTCAGCACTGAAATCTTCACGTTGGTATCAACGATGGGTTCGTTCGCCGGGGCGGGCGTTGATTCCGGTTCGGTTACCGGTTCCGACTGAGCAGATTCAGCTTGTTCAGCGGGAGCAGACTGGGTGGTTTCAGGTGCCGACTGAGCCGACTGCACTTCGGATTGCCCCGTAGGGGTGGCAGTCGTATTCGACGGGGTCGACCTGTTCGTCAGAAGGCTACTTGCTCCCCAAGCCAGTAGGGGAACAACAATCAGAATGACCAGGAATGGCCAGACTGACTTCCACTTCGACGGCTGAGGGCGGTGCATACCGACAGGCATATCTTCGCCGGCAACATCAAATTCATCACGAGGGTTAACTGAACTCACCCTTTTAGCCTAACGTCACGCACGTTTCGATGCCGAAGAAGACACCGGCGCGCCGAGGCCTCGCCACGTATCACAATCGGATAAACATCGCGGATTCGATCGCACTAAGCTGAGCATATGAATGACGTTGCTCCTCAACCGCTTATCAATCTCATCGATCCCGGGTGGGCTGAAGCCTTGGCACCCGTTGAAGACAAGATTCATGAGTTGGGAGTAATGCTCCGCAAAGAAATCAAAGCCGGGCACAACTATCTGCCCGCTGGTACGGATGTACTGCGAGCATTCACCTACCCATTTAACGACGTGAAAGTGCTGATCGTCGGTCAAGATCCATATCCCACGCCCGGGCACGCGATGGGGCTCAGTTTCTCCGTCCCTCCGGGGACACCGATTCCGCGGTCCCTCGTCAATATTTTCACCGAACTGGAGTCGGACCTAGGCCTAGCGCGACCGACTTCCGGCGACTTGACACCATGGGCGCGCGAGGGAGTCTGTCTGCTCAACAGAGTGCTCACGGTTCGCCCGGGCGCACCAGGCTCGCACCAGAAACGCGGGTGGGAGGAGGTCACCGAATGCGCGATCGATGCTCTTGTCGCCCGCACCGATGACGAGGGCAAGCCAAAACCACTGGTGGCAATCCTCTGGGGCCGACCGGCACAGACGCTGGAACCGCGACTGAACCGTTTCCCGATCATCAAGTCGGTGCACCCATCCCCCTTGTCAGCACGCCGCGGGTTCTTCGGCTCGAGGCCTTTCTCGAAGGCAAATGACCTTCTTCGGGCTCAAGGAGCAACGCCAATCAATTGGCAACTCCCCTAAAACATCGGCACGGGGAAAATTTACATAGAGTTGACATTCTTCATCTCCGCCCCTTACATCCGTCTTTCAGATTTGGGGTTAATACCCAAAACATCGCCTCACACGACGAAGGCGCCACCTCTGGCACCCCACACCCCGACACGCCCGTCGATGAGGAAGCGAAGTCAGTTGGTGAGCGTCACTACCTGCACCCCACGCGACGCAACCGGGCTCGAACACGCGAAACCGTCGCACCAAGTGCAGTCGGTAACTTGATGAGCTTGGATCGCAGATAACGACTGGGTTCACGCAGACGATTGGGGACATCTTGACTGACCACTCGCCTACAAATCAAAACGCCCAACCTGATGAGGGGCTGGAAGGCTCGGCTTTGAGACGCTGATCAGGCCCGCACCTCTGGCCAAGAAACGGGCTCAACGTTGACGCGATTGTGATCCACGAGTTTGCACTCAGCGACGTGTATTCAGCCTACGACGCCCTCCGTGACCGCATCGGTGTGAAAGTAGCAGTAATCCCAGACTAGGCCAGCAAGTTTTCATGAGACCAGTTCAGCGCGAGCTCGCCCCATGGACCGTCTACGGATAAGTAGCACTACGGGGCCAGATGTTCTTGCGCGCCTTCTCAAACCCGCTTCCCCCATCAGTGACCACCAACAAGGGCGGGGCGATACGGCTCATTAACGCTTCCCACGCGCTTGCTTTCTCCGCTCTTGCCGCATACCAGCCCAACACATACTCATCGCTTCGGGCAATCAGAGCAACAGCTTTGCGCCCTAGATGGATGCCATCAACGTAGATGACGTCATGGACCTGGTCAATGATGGGTGGCAAGGCCCAATAGCTCCACAACGCCTGGCAACGCCTCTGGAAGGATCTGCCCTCGCCGGGAAGCTCTTTGAGGGTTGTCCCTGACAACAGCCAGTTAAGGAACGCTGATAAGTCTTTAGCTCCCGAGTCGATACGTTGCACCATCGAGGAATTACACCCCCGACACCTCCACCTGACTCGTCCGGCAGACGTTCTTCCATTGCGATTCATTGACTGGGCGCACACAGGGCAAACAGGAGCTTTCATATCTCCCAAGCAAACACATCAACTTAAAACCCGACTTTTCCGCTCCACAGCAACGAAAAAGAAGCCTCAATGCCACACATTTTGTCCAACCTCCAAGTTGCCCCACACCAACTTCAACACAGACTTTCCCGCACCAAAACAACGAAAAACCACCAAAAATGCCACACGTTTTGTCGTATAACCCTATAACCCTGAATCTGAGCAGAATTTGGGCAAACAAAAATCCCCGAAGCACGTGCTTCGGGGATTTATTTACTGCTTACTCAGCGAGTCTCGCGGTGCGCAGTGGACTTGCGACAACGCGGACAGTACTTCGCGAGTTCCAGACGATCCGGCGTATTACGACGGTTCTTCTTGGTGATGTAGTTGCGCTCCTTGCACTCCGAGCAGGCCAGAGTGATCTTGGGGCGAACATCCTGAGACTTGCTTGCCACGGTGTGTCCTCTTTTGCTTCAGTAGTTTGTCGGCGCGCGACCTGATATGCGGTAGCGGGGGCGGGGCTCGAACCCGCGACCTCACGATTATGAGTCGTGCGCTCTGACCAGCTGAGCTACCCCGCCGCAACGGCGCGACCGTCGTCGCTACCTGAGCCCCGAAAGGGAATCGAACCCTTGACCTTCTCCTTACCATGGAGACGCTCTGCCGACTGAGCTATCGGGGCAACGCGAAAGAGCCTATCTCAGTTCCAATTGCTTTAGCAATCCGCCAGTCTGAGAATGTCCTCACACGCTGAATCTTGGATACATCCAAGATGGTGGCGGGGGAGGGATTCGAACCCCCGTAGCTTACGCGGCTGATTTACAGTCAGCTCCCTTTGGCCGCTCGGGTACCCCGCCGTGCACCAAATTTTTCGGTGCCGTGGAAGAATAACAGATAAATTATCCTCAACGCCAATCGGCGGACCGCTGGCCGGACTCACCTGCCCGCGAACCGCGCATTTACAAGGAAGGGAAGGCCCATGGCAGATTCCTCGTTCGATATTGTTTCCAAGTTAGATCGTCAGGAAGTTGATAACGCAGTCAACCAAGCTGCGAAGGAAATTTCGACACGTTATGACTTCCGTAACGTTAATGCGGCGATCAAGTTGAGCGGTGACGCGATTGAAATGGAAGCGAATTCCGCCGATCGAGTCCTTGCAATCCTTGATGTTGTGCAGACAAAGCTGATTCGTCGTGGCATTTCTTTGAAGAGCCTGGACTACAAGGATCGCGAGCCGAAGCCGTCGGGCAAGATCTACAAGTTGGTCACTCCCCTGCGTGAAGGTATTGCTCAGGACGCTGCGAAGAAGATCGCGAAGCTCATCCGTGATGAGGGTCCGAAGGGTGTGAAAGCTCAGATTCAGGGTGACGAACTTCGCGTTTCTTCGAAGTCTCGTGACGACCTTCAGGCTGTGATTGCACTGCTGAAGGGCCCCGCCGGAGAGAACATTGATGTCGCGTTGCAGTTCGTGAACTACCGCTGATTTTTCGATTCACGAGGCCGGGCGGGGTGGAGGCAGTCGCTTCCACCCCGCCCACCTTATTCAGTCCATGTGATGACTTTCACCCAAGCGCGATGCACGTTGGGCGAAAAGACGCGACCTCGTTCCAGCCGTTGCGCAAACAGGAAAAGGGTCAGTAGCCGGCCATTTTTTCGAGGCGCGCGCAACGCTCGTCCATTGACGGGTGCGTTGAGAACAGATTGCGCGCCTTGCCGAAGGGGTTGGCAATCATCATGGCCGCAACGGATTGGTTGGCCGGAGTTTGTTCCATCGGTCGGTGTGCCGTGACCTGCTCCAGCTTGCGCAATGCAGAAGCTAAGGCCAGAGGATCTCCAGTCAGTTTCGATCCGTCCTCGTCCGCGTCGAACTCGCGCGTGCGCGACAGGGAGAACTGAATAAGGGTCGCAACAAACGGCGCCAAAAGGGCGATGAAGATCGAACCGATAACGCCCACTCCCCCGCCTTCGCCATCACGCCTGCCCCCACCACCGAAGAACAGAAGGAATTGCGCAACTGATCCGATCAGACCAGCAATACCCGCCGCAACGGACGAGGTCAGGATGTCACGGTTGTAGACGTGCATCAATTCATGCCCCAGGACACCCCGCAGCTCGCGCTCACCCAAAACCTCAAGGATACCTTCGGTACAACACACAGCTGCATGGTTCGGGTCGCGCCCCGTTGCGAACGCATTCGGAGTCACAGTCGGAGCGATCCAAATGGAAGGCACCGGCTGATTTGCACGCGCAGCCAGCTCTTCAACAATTCGATACAGGTCAGGCCGTTCTTGTCGCGTCACCTGATAAGCGTTCATTGATCGCAGTGCAATTGTTGCCGAGTTCCAGTAGGACACTGCGGTCTGAACCAATCCAATACCCGCAAAGATCCAAATCCAGATTGACCGGCCAGTTGAACCGGCAATCACACCACCGATCACCAGTAGAAGCGCCCACATGCCTCCCAGCAAGAACGCCGTCTTCAAGCCGTTGTGATACCTACGCTGCGTCATAGAAACAGAATATGGGGACTATCTGGGTAAGTCCTGAAAACAATCGGAACACCATCTGAGACCTGCCTCTTATCAGCAGAGAGCGCCCTACCGGAGATCAGCATTGCCCTTGAAACGAGGGGCGGGCAGTGCTCTTCTAAGCACTGCCCGCCCACACAAGGAAAGCGTTACTTGCTTCGTCCCGGACCGGTGTAGTCATCGAAACGCTCGGGAGCTGAAGGAACACCCATCTCTCCCATCTGACCAATCAGGTCGGTGGGTTTCGAATCGGAACCTCGTGAAATGTCTGTCATCGCGCGACGGGAAACAACCTTCACGCGCTCGCGCACGCCACGACCTTCGGGAAGCTCGCCGTATTCGGAGCCGAGTGCACGCTCGTATTCATCAAGCAGTTCCCAGCCTTCCCAGGTCGTGAATTCGACGCCACGCTCGTTCAGCAGGTTCACCATCGCTTCATGGCCCACCGCGTTCGAGGACGCGTGCAGACGTCCAGCATTCGCATCCTCCACCAGGTGGGAGATCGTCTGCTGAGCATCAGACTTCGTCGAACCAATCAGACCAACCGGACCACGCTTAATCCAACCGGTGGCGTAAATGCCCGTCAGAGCCTCGTCCTCACCCGCTTCCGGCGTCGGAACAACTCGCCCCTCAACGTTCGGGACAACGCCACGAGCAGTATCGAACGGCAGGCCAGGAATCGGCGACGAGTAGTAGCCGACAGCGCGATAAACCGCCTGCACCAGCCACGTCGTAATGACACCCGTGCCACGCACGTTTCCATCGCCAGTCAGCTCCGTGCGCTCGGTACGAATCGCCTTCACATGCCCCTTGTCATCGGCAACAATCTCGGCCGGCGACTGGAACAGGTGAATGTGGATGCGACGGCTTGCCGTGTGTTCATCCTCGTCAGCCATCGCGTAGTTCGTCAGAGTCTTGACAACCTGGCGCTGCTGGTTGGATTCGCGCAGAGCCTGCTCACTGCCCTCATCGAAGTCGAAATCTTCTTCAGAAACGATGATGTCAACGTCGGGCACCTTACCCAGTTCGCGCAGTTCCAACGGGGTGAACTTCACCTGTGCGGGGCCTCGACGACCGAAAACATGAACGTCGGTGACGGGATTGTTCTTCAGCCCCTCTGCGACGTTTTCAGGAATCTCAGTGACCATCATGTCTTCGGCGTGCTTCGCCAGAACGCGCGCAACGTCCAGCGCAACATTGCCGACACCCACGACCGCGATTTCCTTCGCCTCAAGCGGCCAGGTGCGCGGGTAATCCGGATTGCCGTCGTACCAGGACACGAAATCGGCTGCACCGTAGGACTCCGGCAGATCAACGCCGGGAATATTCAGCGGAGCATCGCGGTCGGCACCCGTCGCGATAATGACCGCATCGTAGTGTTCGCGCAGATCATCGATCGTGACGTCGCGACCGATTTCAACGTTGCCCAGCAGTCGAATGTCACCGCGCTGCAGGATCTTGTACAAGGCAACAATGATCTGCTTAATACGCGGGTGGTCGGGGGCAACACCGTAGCGAACCAGACCGTAGGGAGCGGGCAGACGCTCGAAAAGGTCGATGTTCACGTCCAGCCCAGACTTCGACAAAATATCGGAGGCATAGATACCCGCAGGACCAGCACCAATGACAGCAACGTTAAGCGCAGTCAACCCGTTCTCCCTTCGAAGCCCCACGCGTTTTGATTTACGCAAACAGGACAACTTGAAAATCTATCTGTGTCGATCCTAGTGTCGATCACACAAATCTTGCCATTTCGTAACCGGCTTCACGCATTTGGTGGACAGTTTCACCGTCTCTGATGCTCCGGTTGGGTTCTCGCACGAGGCCCGAACGAACTCTTGGCAGGGAGCATGGCCTCGTCCCTCGCTCCCAGCCAATATCTCACCCACCGTCCTTCTGACGTGCGAAACACGCTCGGGTGAAAGAGAAGAGACTCCTCGTAAAACACTGTGTGCCCCACAGCCAAAACTGCGGAGCACACAGATGAAAACAACTGTCGAAGTCAGACCAAGCGATCCACCATCAAGTGAGCAAACGCGATGAGTGCCTGCTTCGGTTCACCATCGGGCAGAGAGTCGAGCACCTCGATCGCACTATCTGACCACTGACGAGCCAGCGCACGCGTTTCCTCCAAGCAATCATGGACACGAATCTTCGCTACCAAGGCACCGAGAGCTTCATCCGATGACAGATCAGTGTCACGTTCAGCCAGAATCTGCTTCCCCGCTTCATCGATCGTGCCCTCAGCAACACGACGACGCAGGAGCAGAATCGGCAGGGTGTCTACACCCTCACGCAGATCAGTACCCGGTGTCTTACCAGACTGATCGGACGCAAGGTCAAGAACGTCGTCAGCGATCTGGAATGCCACACCAATGCGCTCGCCGAACTCAGAGACGATCGCAGCAATGTCATCAGAAGCACCCGACAGACACGCACCAAAGTACGCGGCCGTCGCGACCAGCGAGCCGGTCTTATCCGACAGGACCTTCAAGTAGAAGTCGACGCGGTCGTCCTCTTCAGTCGGACCGAAGGTTTCATTCAGCTGACCGATGCAGAGACGTTCGAAGGTCTTCGCATGGTAGCGAACCATCTCGGGACCAAGCGTCGTAATCAGCATCGACGCCCGAGCAAAAAGCACGTCACCAGCGAGGATCGCACGATTGTTGCCCCACACGTGCTGAGCCGACGGAACGCCACGTCTGGTCGGCGCTGAGTCCATGACGTCATCATGGTAGAGCGACGCGAGATGCGTCATTTCAACGGCAGTCGCACCGCGAATGACCTCGTCACTGAGCGCACGTTCCGGGTCACCCAGCTGCGCGCACACCAGCGCGAGGAGGGGGCGAAGTCGCTTCCCACCTGCAAGAGCAAGGTGGCTGGTGAGGTCATCAACGAGGTCACGCGCCCCCGTCACTGATTCGTACAGGCGACGCTCGACGACCTCAAGCCCCGGAAGAATTCGGGACTCGAGGTCGGGAACATGTAGATCTGGCGTAGAAACGGTCACGGCAAAAGTATGACGATGTTTGACAGAATCGACAAAACGGGACCGGGGAAGACGCCCAGCACAATCGTCGCAAGTGCCAAGCTCAGAACCGCGATGAAGGTCATGCCTTCAGAACGGACAACCACTGAATTTTCAGTCGGATCGGTGAAGAACATCAGGCGAACCAGACGGAAGTAATAGAAGGCCGTCACTGCGGAGCACGCCAAAGCAAGCGCCACAAGCCAGCCGAAGCCACCGGCAAAGCCATCGGAGAACACGACGAACTTGCCAACGAAACCAGCCGTCAACGGAATGCCAGCGAACGAGAGCAGGAAGACAAGCATGGATCCCGCCATCAGCGGGTTCTTCTTGCCCAGGCCTGCCCAGCGATCCAGAGCCGTTGCCTCGCCACCGGGTTCACCATCGCTAGTCGCAGAACGAACCAGAGTGATGACACCAAATGCACCAACCGTTGCCAGCCCGTATACCAGTACGTAGTAGAGGACGTGGCCAGCAGAGCCTTGAGCCAGCGAGAAAACACCGATCAGGATAAAGCCGGCGTGTGCGATCGACGAAAAGGCAAGCATACGCTTCACATCGGTCTGAACGATACCGGTGAAGGTACCAACCAGCATGGTCAGAACTCCAACTGCGATCAGAACCGGAACCAGGTCCCACTGAAGCAGTGCTGCGATCGTCTGGTAGAAGCGCAGCATCGCACCGAAGGCCGCCATCTTCACGGCTGCCGCCATGAAGCCGGTAACCGGGGTCGGAGCACCGGTGTACACGTCGGGCGTCCAGGCATGGAACGGAGCAGCACCCACCTTGAACAGCAAGCCGACCATAATCATGAAGACGCCAACAACTGCCAGCCAGTCAAGACCGTTCGCGGTCGGAACGACTGGTGCGGCATCGGAGATCTTCAGGGAGCCGGTGAAACCGTAGAGGAGCGCCGAACCCATCAGCAGGAAGCCGGATGCGAATGCACCCAGGATGAAGTACTTCATGCCTGCTTCCTGGCTAAGCTGACGGCGACGACGCGCGGTGGCGGCCAGAATGTAGAGCGGAAGCGACATGACTTCAAGAGCCACGAACAGCATGATGTAGGAATCAGCTGCCGGGAACAGCATCATGCCACCCAAGCTGAACAGGGTCAGCGGGAACATTTCCGAACGCTGGTAGTTCTGAGTATCGGAACGCTCTTCATCCTGCGAACCGGGGCGATCCGAAGGCTGACCAGCGAAAGCGCCGTCACCAACAACAGTGCGATCGGCCATCACCAGGATCGCGAAGAACGCGACGATGGTCAGGACGAACTGGGCACCGATCGTCAGCGGGTCCTCGATGTACTCACCAATGGAAGTGGGCTTGTCAAGAACCGGGAACCACCGCGTAGCGAGCACCGCGGCTGCGGCCAGAGTCGTCAGCAGAGCGACGGCAATGACCAGCGTGCGACGGGTCTTGCGGGGAGCAAATGCTTCGATGAGCACGCCCAAGACCGCGCCGCCGAAGACGACGATGATCGGAATGAGCGTCACCCACGCAATCTGCGGAGCGCTAAAGTTTGCTGCTTGCAAGAGATTCAATTCGAGCTCCCTTCAAGAACTGCCGTTGCGGCAGTATCGGCAGTGCCAAGAGCAAGATCTTCACCGATCGGGGTCAGTGCACCGACAAGTGGCGCAGACCAGATACCGAGAACAACCATTGCAATGAGCAGCGGGGCCATCACTGACTTTTCACGAGTGTTCAAGTCAGGCAGTGCATCCTTGCCGGCGACGGGGCCACCGGTGAAGACACGCTGGTAAGGCATCAAGACGTACACGGCAGCGATGATCACGCCGAGTAGCGCGAAGACCGCCAGCACGATATTCACCTGCCACGTACCCATGAGGACAAGGTATTCAGGAACGAAGCCTGACAGACCGGGCAGTGCGATCGATGCAAGACCGGAAACCAGCCAGAGGCCGGCAAGAACCGGGGTGACGCGCTGCATACCCGAGTATGCGTTCATGTCCTGGGTGTCACCGCGACGCGACAGCCAACCGGAGAGGATGAACATCGCTGCGATCGAAACGCCGTGAGCAACCATGTAGAACATAGCGCCAACCATGGCGACCGACGAGCCGATGAAGATACCCAAAACCATGAAGCCGAAGTGCGACACGGACGTGTAGGACACGAGGCGCATGATGTCGTCCTGACCGTTAGCAGCAAGACCGCCCCAGATGATCGACAGGACTGCCAGTGCGCAGAGGACCCAGCGCGCTTCGAAGGAAGCTGCCGGGAAGAGGCGCAGGCAGAGGGTGATCATGCCGAAGGTGCCGATCTTGTCCAGCACGCCAACGAGCAGAACCGACGTGCCCGGACGGGCAACAGCGGCAGTGTCGGGGAGCCAGGTGTGAACCGGAACCATCGGAGCCTTGATTGCGAAGGCGACCATGAAGGACACGAACGCGCCCATCTGGACTGCGCCCGACAGAGTCGGTGCAACCTGGGACAGGGTGTCGAGGCGGAAGAAGGTGTCGGAGTGCTCTGGAGCGAATGCCCAAAGAGCGATCAGACCACCGAGCATGACCAGACCGCCGGCGAGCGAGTAGAGCAGGAACTTCATCGCTGCCGCATGACGCTCGGCAACCGGGCCGACACCGTAACGACCGATCATCAGGAACAGCGGGATCAGCATCGCTTCGAAGGCAATGTAGAAGACCACCAGGTCAACCGCTGCGAAGATGACGACCATGAACGCTTCGAGGAAGAGGACGAGGGCCGCGTACGAGCCCGCATCCGCTTCGCTTTCATCTTCGTTCCAACCGGCGATCAAAACGATCGGAACCAGGATGACAGCAAGAAGGATCATAACCAGGGCCAAGGCGTTGACGCCGAGGGCCCATGAAACGCCCATCTGGGGAATCCACGAGACGGATTCGATGAGCTGATACATAGAAGCCGAACCCCAGTCGAAGCTCATGGCAGCGCCAATAGCAGCACCGAGTTCGAGGAGGGAGACGACCAGAGCAAAGCCCTTGCCTGCGCCCTTACGCAACGCGGGGGTTACTCCAAGCAGGAGCGCACCCAGCGCGGGAAGAGCGACCAGGAGGGTAAGCCATGGGAACGAGGATTCAACCATTGTGTTTTCCATTGTCTAACTCCCTCACAGCCTGAAGCCGAGGACGATCGCGAGGGCAACGACAACGCCCCCGAGGATGTATGACGCGTAGGCGCGGACGAAGCCGTTCTGCGTGATCGCGATCAGGCGACCAACACCAGCCGACCCCTTGGCAACCAGACCAACCGCGCCGTCGATTGCCTTACGGTCACCACCGGTTGCAAGCTTTGCAAGGCCCGCAGCGGGAGCGACGAACAGGGTGGCATTCACGTCATCCTGGTAGAGGTCACGACGTGCAGCCTCGGTCAGAGCACTACCGGCAGGAACGCCAATCGGAACCTCGCCGACACCGTACATGCGCCATGCCAGGAAGGCACCGGCAATCGCAAGGACGAGGGTCAGGATCTGAATGACCATCACCGGCATGACCGGTTCGCCATGGTGAACGCCACCGATTGCGGGAGACAACCAGTTGGTGAAGAAGTCACCGATCGACATGAAGCCACCGATGAAGATCGCGCCAATGGCAAGGATGATCATCGGGACGGTCATGAGAGCGTTGGACTCGTGCGGGTGAACCGGCGAACCTTCCGCTTCAGTCGTCCACCGCGGCCTGCCGTGGAAGGTCATGAAGAACAGACGCGACATGTAGAACGCGGTGATACCGGCACCGATCAGGGCAACCAGGCCGTAGACCCAGCCGATCCACGGTGCTTCGATCGAACCGAAGGTGTGCGCCGCGAAGGCTGCTTCAATGATCTTGTCCTTCGACCAGAAGCCGGAGAACGGCGGAACACCGAGGATTGCCAGCCAGCCCATCATGAACGTGACCCACGTAATCTTCATGACGGTACGCAGGGCACCGAAGCGACGCATATTCACTTGGTCAGCCATGCCATGCATGACTGAGCCGGCTCCGAGGAACATAAGTGCCTTGAAGAAGCCGTGGGTGAACAGGTGGAAGATTGCGAATGCCCAGCCGATCGGACCGAGGCCCGCACCCAGCATCATGTAGCCGATCTGCGACATGGTCGAGGCCGCGAGGACTTTCTTCATGTCATCCTTTGCGGAACCGACGATCGCGCCGAAGAGTAGCGTGATTGCACCGATAATGGCGACTGCAGTTGCTGCCGCGGGAGCTGCAACGTAGACGGCACCGGAACGAACGACCAAGTAGACGCCAGCGGTGACCATGGTTGCCGCGTGAATAAGAGCGGAAACCGGGGTCGGGCCTGCCATTGCGTCACCAAGCCATGCCTGCAACGGGAACTGCGCGGATTTACCACAGGCAGCAACCAGTAGGAAGATGCCGATGGCGGTTGCTTGAGCAACTGGGATCGAAGCGACACCCTCGGTCACATCTTCGAAGCGGACGGACGAGAAGTTTGCGACCATGACCATCATTGCGGCGAGCATGCCCATGTCACCGACACGGTTCATGACGAACGCCTTCTTTGCAGCGCGAGCATTCGCCGGAACGTGGTTCCAGAAACCGATCAGCAGGTACGAGGCCAAGCCCACGCCTTCCCAGCCGACGAAGAGGACGGCGTAGGAGTCAGCCAGAACCAGGGTCAGCATTGCTGCGATGAACAGGTTCAGGTAGGCGAAGAAACGGCGACGATCCTTGTCATGTTCCATGTAGGCGATTGCGTACACGTGAATGAGGGAACCAACGAAGGTCACCAGCATCACGAAGGTCAGCGACAGCGGATCAACCAGCAGGCCGAAGTCCACGCTGAAATCCCCCGCGGGGATCCAGGTGAACAGTGTGTGTGCCATGCGGTGTGCTCCCTCATCAGCGCCCAGGACCTGGGCGACGATGACGGCACCGACGATAAAGGATACCCACGAGGCGCAGGTGGCCAGCAGATGACCCCAGCGGTCAGAAGAACGACCCAGCAACAGCAAGATCGCTGCGCTTGCCAGCGGAATTGCAATCATCAGCCATGCCAGTGATGCTGCGCCGGTGGCAGGAACGATTACTTCAGCAAGGCCGTCGTTCATCGCGTGAAGAGCGAAGGATGTTGTCATTTAGTTTTCCTCCCTCAGTTCTTCAGCAGGTTGATATCGTCAACGCTCGTTGTCGACCGTGACTTGAAGATGGACACGATGATCGCCAGACCGACCACGACTTCGGCAGCTGCGACGATCATGACGAAGAACGCCATAATTTCACCGTTCACATCGCCGAAGATTCGCGCGAAGGTGACGAACACCAGGTTCGCGGAGTTCAGCATGAGCTCAACGCCCATCAGGGAAATGATGGCGGAGCGACGAACCAGAACGGTAACAGCGCCGATTGAGAAGAGCACTCCCGCAAGCAGGAGGTACCAAGCCAGACTCACTTCTCCTCCTCTTCCTTGTTTTGTGCGGGTGCTTCAGCGTCAGCCGCGTCAGCGGGACCGACTGGCTGATCAAGGCCGGTGGGCGCTGCCGGGCCAGGCATACCCCACGAGCCCGAACGCTCGACGGTCTGCGATGCAAACTGTGCGAACGGCGAGTCGATGGTATCGCCGGTACGGGCGAGCATGAGCGACTGCGCGACGTCGTGGTCGACCTGATCGATGGAACGTTCCAAGCCACGAACACGAATCACGCGCGGGACGGATTCTTCGATCGGGCCGAGGGTTTCACCGGAGATGGCCGGGACGTCAGCAGCGTTGGAGTGTGCGTAGACGCCAGGTGCTGGAAGCTGACCGATGCGTCGGCCGGATTCGGCGAATGCGCGCATCTTGGCCTTTGCGGTTTCTTCCTGCGAGATCTTCGGACCGAGGTTGTCAGAGTGCGTGAGTAGCATTGCGCCGATTGCGGCGGTGATGAGCAGTGCGCCCGCGACCTCCATCGTCAGCCAGTGCTGCGAGAAGAGCGTTGTTGCGAGGGATTCGATCGGTTCATTCGAGTACGGGTCAGCGGGGACGAGGCCCTTTGTGTCAGCCGTGAACTTCGTGTGGCCGAGGGTGGCAGCGATGATCACTGCAAGGCCAAGACCCGCGATGACTGCTGCGATAATCGAACCGCGTGACTGCGTTGCGTAGTCATCGGTGGCACCGAGGCCGATCATCATGATGACGAACAGGAAGAGCATCATGATTGCGCCGGTATAGACGACGATCTGAACAACACCGAGGAACGGTACCTGTTGCGTCAAGTAGAGAACTGCAAGACCCAGCATGACGCCGACCATCGAGATAGCGGCGTATGCGGCCTTTTTAAAGAACAGGACACCCAGTGCGCACACCACCATGACGATTGCGGTGCATGCGAACAGCACGGCTTCGCCAGTGGATGCCATCTCGGGCCATGTAGCCAGTAGATTCATCGGATTTCCTCCTTTGCCACCACGCGTGCGTTGGCAAGGCTCGGATCCTCAGGACGGTGTTCCTTCACCCAATCAATCTGGGACTGGGTGGCACCACTGACCGCACCGCGGTAGTAATCGCCATCGTTCAGACCCTCGACCATCGGGTGAGGCGGAGCGAGCATTCCATCGGAAAGAGGAACAAGCAGATCCTGCTTTTCGTAAATATCGTCTGCGCGAGTGTAGGTGGCGAGCTCGAAGTCGTTGCTCATCGTCAGGGCACGAGTCGGGCAAGCTTCGATGCACATACCGCAGAAGATGCAACGCAAGTAGTTGATCTGGTAGACGTTGCCGAAACGCTCGCCGGGGCTGTACTGCGCCTCGGGAGTGTTCGAGGCTGCTTCAACGAGGATGGCGTCAGCGGGGCATGCCCACGCGCAAAGCTCGCAGCCAATGCACTTTTCCAGACCGTCTGCGTAACGGTTCAGCTGGTGACGACCGTGGAAACGAGGCATGACGCGCGCGGGTTCGCGCGGGTACTGCTCGGTGACGGTCGGACGGAAGAAGGACGAGATGGTAACGCCGTAGCCGGCGATCGGAGCAAAGAATTCGCCGATCGGCCCCTTCGGGTCATGCTCGAAGCGCATTTCCTCGTTCTTCGAATCGTTCTTCTTACTCATCGGTGTCCTCCTTCGAGGCAGTCGTCACGACCGGTGCACGACCGGCGCGCGGGGACTCAACCGGACTCTGACCGGGAAGTGGCGGGACCGGGAAACCGTCAGCGAAGCCGGTGTATTCCATATCGGCAGGCTTGGGGGCCGGTTCAGGCTCGCCCTTATCCGTGATCCACATAATCAGCATGATGATTGCGAAGAGGATGACGATCGATACGCCAAGGACTGGCAGGGAAACCTCAACCCATTCGGTGATGCCACGAACGACGGCGACGGCAACCAGCCAGACCAGAGCGATCGGCATCAGCCACTTCCAGCCGAAGCTCATGAACTGGTCGTAACGGAAGCGGAGCAGGGTTGCACGGGTCCAGATGAGGAGGAACATGAAGAACCACATCTTGAGGAAGAACCAGAGCATACCGAACCAGCCATCGTTGATGACCGGTACGTGCGACAGCGGCCACGGCGCGTGCCAACCTCCGAAGAACATCGTGGTGGCAACCGCGGAAACGTTGAGCATGTTCACGTATTCGGACAGGTAGTACCAGCCGAACTTCATGGACGAGTATTCGGTCATGTGACCGGCGACGAGTTCGCCTTCGGCTTCGGGGAGGTCGAAGGGCAGACGGTTGACTTCACCGGTAGCCGAGATGCAGTAGACAACGAACGCTGGGATCAGCGCGAATGCCCACCAGACCTGGCCTTGGGAAGCAACGATCTGCGAGGTCGACATCGTGCCCGACATGAGGAACACGGAAACAAGCGCCATACCCATTGCGAGTTCGTATGAAATCACCTGGGCGGACGAACGAACCGCACCGTAGAGCGGAAGCGTCGAACGGGTTGACCAACCGCCGAGGACAACGCCGTACAGGCCAAGCGAGGTGATTGCCAGGATGTAGAGCGTTGCGACCGGCATATCGGCCAGCTGAAGCGGGCTGGAGTGGCCGAACAGGTTGACGTTCGGGCCCATCGGAATCACGGCAAAGACGCTGAACGCACTGAATGCTGCGATGGCCGGAGCTATGAAATACAAGAACTTATCGGCTCCGCGGGTCCACATGTCTTCCTTGAACAGAAGCTTGCCTGCATCGGCGATTGCCTGGAGCAAACCGAGCGGGCCGACCACGTTCGGCCCCGGACGGGTCTGCATGCGGCCGAGGCCACGACGCTCAACCCAGAGGGCAAGAAGAACGTTCAGGATCAGGTAAACGATGATGAAGACGGCCTTGATGAGCGTCAGCCACCATGTTTCCTGCGAGAAATCTGCTGCGGTGTAATCAGGTACCGCACTGAGCGAGAGATTCACCGGGCCACCTCCCCAGTGGCGCTGAGAGCCACGAGGCAACCGGCGTCACCCAGCGACTGATGGACTGAAGAACCCTGCGAGCATTCGGGAACCCACACGACGTTGTCGGGAAGGTCCGCGATCTGCGCGGGCAGTGTGATGGAACCGCGTTCGGTGGAAAGCGTCAAGGCTTCACCGGCATTCACGCCGGCACCTATCAGCGTTGCTTGCGAAGCGAACGCGATCACGCGACGAGCAGAACCTGCGAGCCACGGCGCACCATCCTGCAGACGGCCGGCATCAAGCATCGGCTTGTGCGTTGCGAGAACTGCCTGACCAGCACCGACTGCCTGAGGAGCCTGCGGAGCAACCGGCATGAACTCGGCGCGAGCGCCGTCCCAGGTGCTGATGGCGTTGACCTCGTCGTATAGGTCGGTCAGCGTCAGAATGCCAAGATCCTCGCCAAATTCCTCGGCCAGTTTGACCAGAACATCGCGGTCGGTCAGCGAACGAGCGGAAACAGCCTGACCGTAGGGACGCAGGCGACCTTCCCAGTTGATCGACGTGCCATTCTTTTCCAACTGTGGAGCAACCGGAAGAACAACGTCGGCCAGCTCGGTGATCTCAGAGGAACGAACCTCGAGGCTCACGAGGAACGGAACTGTTTCAAAAGCGCGAAGTGCAAGAGCCGGATCAGCGAAGTCACGGTAGTCAACGCCACCGACGACCAGTGCCTGAACCGAACCGTCGAGGGCACCTGCAAGTTGAGCGTCAGCATCCAAGCCCGCGGCCTTCGGATAGGACTTCCAACCAAGTGAAGCCTGCGCGGCCTCGTCGCCCAGCTGACGACCGAAGGGCAACACGCCCGGTAGCAGGCCGGCTTCGACTGCGGCGCGATCACCGTTACGGCGAGGCACCCACTGCAGACGAGCGCCCGCACGCTCAGCCAATTCGACAACCGCGGAGAGCAGGCCCGGGGTGCGAGCTGCGCGCTCACCCACCAAGATGATGCCACCGTTCAGTGCGACTGCGAGCTCTGCGTTCTGTTCGCCCTCAGCAATCGAAGCAACAACCTCAGGCTCGGTGCCAGGAGCGGCACGCAACAGAGTCGCGTTCATCTTCGCACTGCCGTTCGTGGTGAACGGAGCAACCGTCGCAACCTTCACGCCACCCTTACGGACACCCTTGCGCAGGCGCAGGAAGATCGCGCCCGCTTCATCTTCAGGTTCGAGGCCGACCAGCAGGACTTGCCCCGCATTTTCAAGGTCGGTGTAGGTGACGCCAAGACCCGTGCCAGCAACCTTCGAAGCCAAGAACGAGGTCTCTTCAGCGGATATCGTGCGAACGCGAGCGTCGATCGAATCGGAGCCGATGACGGTGCGAGCGAACTTGCTCCATGCCCAGGCATCTTCGAAACTCAGGCGACCGCCGGGCAAGAAGCCCGTCTGATCCGCAGCTTCGAGACCCTTACGGACACGGTCAAGAGCATCCGACCATGAGGTCGGAACCAGTGTGCCGTCTTCGCGCACCAGCGGGGTGGTCAGGCGATCCTGCTTGTCCCACTCGAAAGCGAAGCGATCCTTGTCGGTGATCCACTCTTCGTTGACCTCCGGATCGTTGCCGGCCATACGACGGACAACCTCGCCGCGACGGATATCGACGCGGAGCGCAGAACCGGAAGCATCATGCTCGGCGACCGACGCGGTCGACACGAGGTCGAACGGGCGGGCGCGGAAGCGGTACGAGGAAGCGGTCAGTGCGCCAACCGGGCAAATCTGAATGACGTTGCCCGAGAAGTAGGACGCGAACTGGCGACCGGTCTGATCACAATCAGCTTCGGTCAGGTCACCGGAGTTTGCCGAACCAATGATGCCTGCATCACCGTAGGGACCGGAGATTCCGGCGTTACCTAGGTCCTTCGGCTTCGGGTTGTGAAAATCCAGAGCAGTCGTGTCGAACGCGCCGATCTGTTCTGCCATGAAGTAGTGGTCATCGGTCGGAGCCGTACCACCACCGCGACCCTGCAGATCAATGAACACGTCGCCGGAGATTTCCTTACCGAAGCGCACGCAACGCTGGCAAAGTATGCAACGATCGCGGTCGAGCAGGATCTGGCTGGTCAGACGCAACGGCTTGCGGTAGGTGCGTTTCGCATCGGCGAAACGGGACTTTCCTCGGCCATCGGTCATTGCCTGGTTCTGCAGGGGGCACTCGCCGCCCTTATCGCAGATCGGGCAGTCCAGCGGGTGGTTGATCAGCAGGAACTCCATCACGCCATGCTGTGCCTTCTTGGCAACCTCGGACGTGAACTGAGTCTTGACGACCATTCCGGGAGTGACGGTCTGTGCACATGACGGCTGAGGCTTCGGCATGAAACGAAGCTCGCCGGTGTTGCGATCGGGCATACCGACCTCGACCAAACACTGACGGCACGCAGCAACCGGCGCCAAAAGCGGATGGTCGCAGAAGCGCGGAATACGAATTCCAGCCTGCTCTGCTGCACGAATAACAAGCGTGCCCTGCGGGACGGCGACAGTGACATCATCAATGACAACATCAACCATGTTGGGAGCGTCGCTCATCGGACACCTCCTCTGGCGTAGATGGCGGATGCCTCGTAGGGGAAGAGCTCACTGGCCGGAGTAGTCAGACCGGCTTCGAACTCTTCGCGGAATCGCTGAATACCCGACGTGACCGGTGTTGCAGCGGCATCGCCGAGGGCGCAGAAGCTACGGCCGGCAATGTTGTGCGCGATCTCGTCGAGCAGGTCAACGTCTCCGGGAAGACCCTGGCCCTTTTCAAGGCGGTACATGATCTGCTTGAGCCAGTACGTACCTTCACGGCAGGGCGTGCACTTACCGCAGGATTCGTGCTGGTAGAACTCGATCCAGCGAGTGACCACGCGAACCACCGACACGGTCTCGTCAAAGACCTGCAGGGCGCGGGTGCCGAGCATCGAACCTGCAGCGCCAACCGACTCGTAGTCGAGCGGGGTATCAAGTTCAGCTTCGGTGAAGAGCGGGGTGGAAGAGCCACCGGGAGTCCAGAACTTCAGCTGGTGACCATCACGGATACCGCCGGCCATCTCGATCAGTTCACGCATCGTGATACCGAACGGAGCCTCGAACTGACCCGGATTGTTCACGTGGCCGGAAACGGAGAAGATGCCGTGGCCCTTCGACTTTTCCGTGCCCATCGATGCGTACCATTCCGGCGAATTGCGGAAGACACCAACGACCTGGGAGATCGACTCAACGTTGTTCACAACGGTCGGGCGGGCGTACAGACCTGCGACTGCCGGGAACGGTGGCTTCAAACGCGGGTGCCCACGACGTCCCTCGAGCGAATCGAGGAGCGCTGTTTCCTCACCGCAGATGTAGGCGCCAGCACCAGCATGAGCGGTGATCTTCAGATCGCCGAGCAGACCGGCGTCGGTTGCCTCTTTAATAGCGTTCAGCAGACGACGGTAGACGTGGACAACCTCGCCACGCAGGTAAACGAACGCGTGCTTGCAGTTGATGGCGCGACTGGTAATCGCGATGCCTTCAACCAGAACATGCGGGTTCGCCATGATGGTCGGGATGTCCTTGCACGTACCCGGCTCGGACTCGTCAGCGTTGACAACGAGGTAGCGAGGCTTGCCGTCATCTGGTGGAAGGAAAGACCACTTGAGGCCCGTCGGGAAGCCTGCGCCACCACGACCGCGAAGACCGGAGTCCTTCACGATCTGGACGATGTCGCCCGCTTCAAGAGTGTTGGCCTTCTTCAGACCCTCGTAGCCACCGCGCTTCAGGTACGAAGCGAGAGTCCACGACTGGTCTTCACCCCAACCGTTCGTAACGATCGGCGTGAGGGGCCCAGGAGCTACAAATGTTGTCATGCCTGTTCGCCTCCCTGCTCACCTTCGGTGCCAGCAACAGCAACCGGCTCGGTCCACCCATTTTCCGCGGCGAGCTTGCAACCCAGCAGGGACGGCTCACCGGCGGACGGACCTTCGTTTTCATGGCCATCAAGGAAGCCTGCGAGTGTGTGCTCAACTTCCTTGAAGGTCGGGGCAACCGCAGCGCCACGCGTCGGGTGGACGGGGCGACCAGCTTCGAGGTCATCGACCAGAGCAAGTGCCGATTCGGGCGTCTGATTGTCGAAGAACTCCCAGTTGACCATGACAACCGGCGCATAATCGCAGGCCGCGTTGCATTCGATGCGCTCAAGGGTGATGCGACCAGATTCGTTGGTTTCGTCGCTTCCCACACCAACGTGCTCAGAAACAGCATCCCAAATCGCGTCGCCACCCATAACTGCGCAGAGCGCGTTCGTGCACACACCAACCAAGTAGTCACCGTTGGGGTGACGCTTGTACTGCGTGTAGAACGTTGCAACGGCACTGACCTCAGGACGCGACAAGCCCAGAATGTCAGCGATCAGGGCGATACCGTCGGGGCTGACGTAGCCGTCTTCGGACTGCACCAAGTGCAGCATCGGAAGAAGAGCCGAACGTGCGTGCCCAGTCGGGTAACGGCCAATAATTTCTGCGGATTCAGCCCTCAGGCGGGCTTCAACTTCCTGCGTGTAGCTCATCGGTCAACGCCTCCCAGCACCGGGTCGATGGCAGCAAGTGCAACGACGACGTCGGCCAGCTGGCCACCTTCGGTCATCATTGCCATGGCTTGAAGGTTTGCGAACGAGGGGTCACGGAAGTGGGCGCGGAACGGGCGGGTGCCACCGTCAGAAACGAGGTGAACACCGATGATGCCCTTTGCGTGCTCAACCTGCTGGTACACCTGACCAGCGGGGACCTTGAAGCCTTCGGTCACAAGCTTGAAGTGTTGGATCAGGGATTCCATCGAGGAGCCCATGATCTCGGAGATGTGCTGCAACGAGTTGCCCTGACCGTCGGTTGCCACCGACAGCTGTGCGGGCCATGCAATTGCCGGATCCGCGACCATCACGGGAGCACCTTCGCACTTCTCAAGACGATCGAGGACCTGGTAGATGATGCGCAGCGACTCGTAGCACTCGTCGAAACGAACCATGACACGGTTGTAGACGTCGGACCTGTCACGGGTCGGAACGTCGAACTCGAACTGTTCATAACCGCAGTAAGGCTGGGACTTACGAAGGTCGAGTGGCAGGCCAGCGGCGCGGACGCCCGGGCCGGTCGTGCCGAGAGCCATCAGAGCGGACAGTGGCATGACGGCCACGTCGCACAGACGCTTCTTGAAGATCGGGTTCTGCTTCGTCAGGTCTTCGAGCTCGCCGATATCGCGACGAGCCTTCGGAAGAAGCTCACGAATGTAGTCAACGGTGCCTTCGCCGATGTCCTGTGCGACACCACCGGGGCGGATGTACGCGTTGTTCATACGCAGGCCGGTGATGCGTTCGAAGATGCGGAGGATCTCTTCACGACCGCGGAATGCGATCGTCATGATCGTCGTTGCGCCCATTTCGTTACCGGTCGAACCGATAGCGACGAGGTGCGAGGCGATGCGGCAAAGCTCCATCATCATGATACGAATCAAGTTCGCGCGCTCCGGAATGTCCTCTGTGATGCCCAGGAGCTTTTCAACGCCGAGGCAGTAGACGGCTTCCTGGAAGATCGGGGCAACGTAGTCCATACGGGTACAGAGCGTCACGCCCTGCGTCCACGTACGGTATTCCATCGTCTTCTCAATGCCGGTATGAAGGTAACCGGTGTCAACGCGGGTTTCGCGAACGGTTTCGCCGTCGAGTTCGAGAATCAGACGCAAAACACCATGGGTTGCCGGGTGAACCGGGCCAAGGTTAACGACGATGCGCTCGGAGGAAATCTTTTCGATTTCGTTCAGAACGTCCTTCCAGTCACCACCCTGGGTCATGACCTCGGGAACTTCGTCCATATTCAGCGGGGCTGAAGAAGCCGCCGCGTGGAAGTTTGGTGTGCTCATCAGTTGTATGACCTCCGCGTGTCTGCAGGCGGAACTGTTGCGCCCTTGTATTCAACGGGGACGCCGCCAAGCGGGTAATCCTTGCGCTGGGGGTGTCCTACCCAGTCGTCAGGCAGTGCGGTACGAGTCAGCGACGGGTGACCGTCGAAGATGATGCCAATGAGGTCCCACGTTTCACGTTCCTGCCAGTCGTTTGCCGGGTAGACAGAAACGATGGAGGGAATGTGCGGGTCACCATCGGGGCACGTGACCTCAAGACGAATGTTGCGGTTGTAGGTGATCGACATCAGAGGGTAGACCGCGTGGAGTTCGCGACCCTCGTCTGACGGGTAGTGAACACCGTTCGTGCCAAGGCAGAGCTCGAAACGAAGATCTGCATCGTCACGCAGGTACTTTGCAACGCGAGCAATATGATCGCGGACGATGAAGATCGTCAGTTCACCGCGGTCGACAACAACCTTTTCGATGACCTCTTCAACCTTCAGACCGTCGGCTTCGATCAGTTCTTCAAGAATGTCGACTGCGTTGTCGAACCAGCCACCGTAGGGGCGCGGCGTTTCGCCGGGAAGGAAAGATTCCTTCACCAGGCCGGAAAAGCCGGTCGTATCGGGGAACATGCCTTCGCGACGCGTCATCAGTTCGGGTGCACCGAACGCACGCTGCGGGGCTTTGGCTACGACTTGGGAGTCGTCCGGGGTGACGATTTCGTCACTCATGCGAGGAGTCCCTTCATCTGGTGGGTGGGCGTTGCAGCGAGAGCTGCCTGTTCAGCCTTGCGGGCAATTTCTTGACGGTGAACGCCGAGTGGTTCCTTACCGATCTGCTCACGCAGGGTCAGAACCGCGTGAATCAGGGCCTCGGGACGGGGCGGGCAACCAGGCAGGTAGACGTCGACGGGAACGATGTGATCGCATCCCTGAACGACGGCGTAGTTGTTGAACATGCCGCCCGATGATGCGCATGCACCCATCGAAATAACCCATTTAGGTTCCGGCATAGAGTCGTAAACACGACGAATAACGGGAGCCATCTTGTGGCTGACACGACCTGAAACGATCATCATGTCCGAGTGACGCGGCGACGCGCGGAAAACTTCCAGACCGAAGCGGGACATATCGAATCGAGGTGTGCCGGCTGCCATCATTTCAATAGCGCAACATGCCAGACCCATGGTGACTGGCCACTGGCTGTACTTGCGTGCAAGGCCGAGAACCTTCTCGATGCTTGTCAGCGCAACGCCAGCGGGCAGGCTTTCTTCAAGACCCATTTATCTGCTCCTGTCCCTCAGTAATCCAGGCCACCGCGTCGCCACTCGTACACGTATGGCACGGTGATGAGCGCGATGAACGTCAGCATTGCAATAAGCCCGAACAGGCCGAGCTGGCTGAAGCTCACTGCCCACGGGTACATGAAGACGACTTCGATGTCGAAAATGATGAACGTCATGGCGACCAGGTAGTAACGAACCGGGAAGCGACCTTCGTGAAGGTGACCCGAGGTCGGTTCAATGCCGCATTCGTAGTTGTCAGCTTTGGTCTTAGACTTCTTCGTCGGTCCGAGAATCGCCGATGCGCCAAGGCCACCAAGTGCCAGCACGAGTGCAGCCGCAGCCATAATCAGCAACGGAAAATAGGGATTCGTCATTGTTCCTCCCAGGGTTGAAAGAAGTGAAGGGCGTTCATACGGACGGCACCATCTTTGTCAACATTGTGATGAGGCGGTCATCAAAGTCGCCGCCCTTACGTTCATAGCCGTCAGAAAGTAGCTTGTGAACGAAAGTCATAAGTCGCGGAATTGGCAGGCCCTTGTTAGTGCAGAGCTGCATGATTCGCGGATTTTCAATGAGAGCCACGAAGACTCGGCCCAGCTGGTAGTAGCCACCGTATTCTTCGCGGAGAAGTTCGGGGTATTCGCTCATGGCGCGGTCGATGCCTGCCGACGTGGTGCGCGAGAAGGCTTGGGCGATGCACGAGGCAGCGAAGCGACCCGCCTTCAGAGCCGGTGCGATACCTTCGCCATTAAACGGAGACACCATGCCACCTGCGTCACCAACGAGTACGAGGCCCGACACGTAGTGTGGCTTGCGATTGAAGCTCATCGGGAGGGCAGCTGAGCGGAGCGGGCCGATCTGATTTTCAGGGGTGAATCCCCATTCCTCAGGCACGTTCGCGATCCACTGTTCGAAGACCTTCTTGTAGGGAAGCTGCGTCGCATTGGCTGTAGAGGCAACAGAGCCCAAACCAACGTTGACGATTCCGTCGCCCATGGGAAAGACCCAGCCGTAACCGGGAAGCAGGTCCGATTGCCCAGGCACGCCCGACCAGAGTTCCAGCTGGGATTCCATGTAGTCTTCGTTGCCACGAGGCGACTTGAAGTAGGCGCGCGCCGCAACACCCATGGGGCGCTTGATCGCCTTTTCGATGCCGAGAGAGGTAGCGAGCCTGGCAGAAACACCACCGCAGTCGACAACCATCTTGGCGCGCATTTCCAAGGCCTCGGCATCTTTACCGCGCCCCTTCTTTGCCTTCACACCGCACACGCGACCCATTGGACTGGTCAGTGCGCCGGTGACGGTAATTCCCTCCATCAGACGGGCGCCCGCATGCACTGCATGCTGGATCAGATCGTGGTCCAGCTGCATGCGTGCGCGCGTCATCCCATAGCCCGGAAGCGACTTCTGATCAGGCCAGTCAAGGGAAATCGTGTGTCCTCCGCCGACGACGGTCAGCCCTCGGTTTCGGTTCCACGTGGAGATGTCCATGCCCATCGCGATCAATTCGTGGACGGCCGCGGGAGTCAGGCCGTCACCGCAAATCTTGTCGCGCGGAAACTCTGCTTTTTCAAGGACGAGGACGTCAATCCCTAGCTTTGCCAGGTGATATGCGGTGGAGGAACCCGCAGGTCCGGCACCGACGATAATGACGTCGGCATCCGTTACGCCAGTAAGGTCATTGACCACTGGTAGCCCTCCCAAAAAAGTGAGCGCAGCTGTACGGGCTGCGCAGATGTGCAAGTCGGAGCGGTGTGCACTGCACCGCGATCCGAATTGAAAGCGTAGCCTGTTGCGCCAACGAGTGCGCCCGTTCTTCAAGAAAGGCGGATTTTCGGGAAAAGTGAAATGCGAGCGTTAACAAAGATGCATTCAATTCGGAAAAAGAAGACGTACCTAATTCGGTACGCCTTCCTCCTCATTGATCTGTGGTGCCCTTAGGGCAACGGCTTCACAGCTCGGTGCAGTGCCGCGATTCCGCCAGTAAGGTTTCGATACTGGACATCGGTCCAGCCGTTCGCGGCGATCATTCGAGCAACATCTTGCTGATCCGGCCAATCACGAATCGACTCGATCAGATAGTCATAGGCGACATCATTCGACGACATTACTTTCGCCATCACCGGCATCACGGTGGACTGGTAGAAGTTGTAGAGCCTACGGAAAACCGCGTTCGGCGGGGTTGAAAACTCGCAGACAACCAGGCGGCCTCGTGGACGAACAACTCGCGCCATCTCACGCAGGGCACGAGCCGGATCTGGGATATTACGCAGACCCCACGAAATCGTCACCGCATCAAAGGACGCGTCTTCGAACTGCAGGTCAAGCGCGTCACCCTGGACGAACTCAATGTCGGGGTGACGCTGGCGACCAACCTCGATCATGCCTTCGGACAGGTCGCAAGCCACAACCTCCGCCCCGCCCTTCGCCAAGGCTGCCGACGACGCACCCGTGCCCGCAGCGAGGTCAAGGATCCTCTCCCCCGGCGCCGGCTTAACCGCGTTGCGCAACGCGACCATCCACACGTGGTCCATACCGCCTGTCATCAGCGCATCCATAAGGTCATAGCGCTCGGCAACACGGTCGAACATCGATGCGACGTCGGTGGTCGATTTCGTCAGGTCAGCGCGCAGTGCGCCCGAAGATTCATTCTCCATACCCCTATCTTCCCACGTCGGAGTCTCGTGTCATACCTGCGCCCCTATCGCACTGCCGTTCACACTTCGTGCATCCCCGCTCCCGCGCCCATATCGCACTGCTCGTTCACACTTCGTGCATCCCCGCTCCCGCGCCCGTCTTCACCAGTAAGAACACCCACATTGATTCACCCACACACCCACACTCAGGCGAGGCGCACACATCGATTCACCCTCACACACCCACACTCAGGCGAGACGCCCGTATCGCACTGCCCGTTCACACTTCACCCCCATCCTCGCGCCCGTCCTCACCAGTAAGACACCCGCATCGATTCACCCTCACACCCACACTCTGGTGAGGCGCCCGCATTGATTCACCCACACACACCCCCACTCAGGTGAGGCGCGCACACCCCAGCAAAGTCGCGCGAGTAAGATTGACCCATGCCCACCAAGCTTTCCGTTCCCACTTTGCGTGTGCGTGCAGCCTCACTTCAAGGCACCCGCTGGGAAAACACGCCACTACTTGAACTGATCCCCGACGGCGTTTCGCCTTTCGTGTGGTTCGGGTGGCGTCAATCAATGGTCGGCTGGGGCACCGCCGCCGAATGGTCCTCCAACACCCCGTCCGCTATTTCCGATTCGGCATCGTGGTGGGACCAAGTGCGCCGATCCGCAATCAGCGAGGCCGACCACACTGGCCTCAGCCTTCCCCTTGCTTTTGGGTCCTACGGTTTCGTTTCCCCCTCTGTTTCATACCTGAGCGTCCCCGAATTTGTGATCGCGACGACCAACAAGGAACGCTGGGCGGTTTCAATGTCCTGCTCGGATACTGCTCGCGATCCGCTTGAGGTGCTCGCCCAGCTCCGCCCCAGTTTTAAGGACAGCGAACTGACCGGGCCGGGCGGCCTCGTGACCGATACCGGCAGGATGACGCAAGCCGAATGGGCGTCCAGCGTCGAAGAACTCGCGAGGCGCCTCCAGGCTGGGGATGCCGCGAAGGCCGTCATGGCGCGCGACATGCTCGTACGGGCTAAAACCGCGATTGACCAGCGCTATCTTCTTGCTCGACTCAATAGGCTCTACCCGCAGACCTGGCGTTTCGCCGTCCATGACCTTGTGGGCGCCACTCCTGAAATGCTCGCGTCCGTGCACGAATCTCAACTGCGTTCACGAGTCTTGGCTGGAACTGCACCCGCCGGCCATGCCGACGAATTGCTCGCATCCGCGAAGGATCGTCGCGAACACACTTTGGCGGTTGATTCCGTTGTTTCGGCGCTCGCTCCCCTAGCATCTGAAGTCAACGCACCCGATGACCCCTTCATTTTGGAGCTCCCGAACGTCGTCCACTTTGCTTCCGACATTCACGCCACTTTGGCAGATTCGAACCTGTTGGATGCAGTCGCCGCTTTACATCCGACCGCAGCAGTCTGCGGGACACCACGCCTCGAGGCGCTTGAGCTGCTGAAAGTTCACGAACAAACCGCACGCGGACGCTATTCCGGACCAGTCGGTTGGATCGACGCCGACGGTGAGGGTGAATTCTGCATTGCCCTGCGCTGTGGCCTTGTTGAAGACGACGGACATACACTGCGCATTTTTGCTGGTGGCGGGATTATGCCGGATTCTGATCCTGAGATTGAGCTTGCAGAAACGCGCCAAAAGATGGCGCCGCTGCTGGACGCACTCAGCTTGTGAGGGGCATCTTTGGCCGGCTGACTTTGTCGCTTGGCGGGTAGAGCGTCGCGTCAGGTGCAACCGGGGCCACAGTCAGGGTCGTGGCACGGCACCAACTACACCCAACGCGACACAAAAACGACAATCCAAGCAAAACCGTCGCACCAAGTGCAGTCGGGAACAAAAAACCAGCCCACACACGGCCCCAGCTACACCCAACGCGACACAAACACGACTATCCAAGCAAAACCGTCGCGTCAGGTACAGCCCGTGCACACAAAGCACCCCACGCACGGCACCAAGCGCAAACCGAGACATGCGCATACACACAGGTGGGCCCACCCAAAGGGTGAGCCCACCGAGAGTTCGAATTAGCAGAGCTATCAGGACGCCTTGCCGAGCGTGACGGTCACATCCCGTTTCTCACCATTGCGGACATAGGTGATCGTTACTTCCTGACCGCTACGGTAGCGACGAATGTACCCGGTCAACTGCTTCGACGAGGACACCGACTCTCCATCAACGGCGGTGATCACGTCCCCTGCCTGCAACCCGGCCTGAGCAGCGGCACCGCCACGCGTCAACTCCTCAACCGAGGCGCCCGCAACGTTAGAACCATCAACGGCAACAGCCTTCGTGGTCACCGAAACGCCCAGGACCGCATGATCAACGGTGCCGGTTGCGATTAGCTGATCGGCCACGGAGGTCACCAAATCAACGGGGATAGCGAAGCCCAAGCCGATCGACCCGGCCTTGTCCGAGCTGGTGTTCGACGCAATCGACGAGTTGATTCCGATCACCCGACCGGTCGCATCAAACAGCGGGCCACCGGAATTACCGGGGTTAATGGATGCATCAACTTGGATGGCGTTGGTGATCTGAGTATCCGTGGAGGCCTGAGCCCGAGCCTGATTTTCTTCTTGTCCGCCACCAAAACCGGGCAGTTGACCGAAGGGATCGTTCGGGTCGAGCTCTTGAGAGTCTTCTTTGCTTCTCGAAACTTCAACTGGCCTGTTCAGAGCGGAAATGATACCGGTGGTTGCAGTGTTTGACAGACCCAGCGGAGCGCCCACGGCCATGACTTCCTGGCCGACAGCCAAGTCTGACGACGAACCGAAGGCAGCGACCGTCAGGTCGGAAGGAGCGTTTTCCAGGCGAATAACCGCAAGGTCAGTTGTCGGGTCAGTTCCGACGACTGTCGCGTTATACAAGCGACCATCACTGAGAGTCACCTGGATCGTTGCATCGGCACCGGTCGCACCTGAAACGACGTGGTAGTTCGTGACAATGTCGCCTTGAGCGTTGTAGATGACGCCGGATCCGACACCGGAGGACGAGCTGGACTGCACTGAAATCGTGACAACCGCGGGTTGGACAGCTGCCGCAACCGCCTTCCAGTCAGGGTCTTCACCGCTGGCACTAACAGGCTGAACGGTTGACGCGCTTGTCGCCGTGTTTGCTGACGAATCGGTTTCGCTTGCCTTTCCATGGCCGGCATTGAGCATCACGAAGGCTCCCGACAAGGACACGGCAGCGGTAGCCACCATGCCAAGAATCATTGCAAGCCAGCTAGGACCGCGACGCTTCGGACTCTGCGTTGCAACAGGTGCCGTCGGCGTATTTGTCGGTGCACTCAAAGGTGAGGGGTAGGCGTGAGTCTGTGTCGTCGGCCCATTCCCGCTCCCGCCCGCGTACGAGGCTCCCTGCGAACGCGATCCTGGCTGATTCGGCTGGTGAAAGCCTGCTGATTGAGTGGCCCCCGCGCCCTGGTAAGCCTGAGAGCTCGACGGCTGGTAGGGCTGGCCACTCGTTGCAGATCGGTAGGTGCCACCGGAGGTCATGCCGGAGTACGCAGAACCTGTTCCGTATGCCCCCTGCTGTTGCGCGGGAGTCGAACCGGTCGTGCTCGCCTGCTGAGCGGGTGAAGCTGGACGCGCAAACCTTGCGTGAGGCAACGACTCTGTCGGCCTAGTTGGAAACGACTCTGTTGGCGTGGTTGAACCAGAGACTTGAGCGGGACGCCCCGCCCAGCGGGAGAGCGGAGTCGATTCCGACGTCCCCGAAGCGCCCGCGTCACTGGCCTGCGTTTGGACACGTGGTGCTGGCTTAGCTGTGGGGGTAGTTTCTGCCTTCGTCGGTTCTGATGACAAGGCGCGCTGTTCGCCATTGTTGGGTGAGTCGCTCATTGCGGATCCTTCATTAGCTAGCGTGTTAAAACTGAGTGCTTCTCGGAAGCTGATGACATTAGTGTGCACCCGCTTCTTGCCGACTCACTGAATCTTTCCTGTACGTTTCCTGTGGTACTCAATCTGATCCGCCAGCTTCCTCACATCAGCAATTTGCGCAGGTCGAGCACATTTCACATGACAAATCCGGATCCCGTGTACGTCGGAATCAAGCTCGCGCATCACGTCCTGACGCGTCATACATTCCACATAATCCACGCCGTAGGCGTGAGCCAAATGCTCAAGAGACTGCGGTTGAGCAGTCGCAAACCATCTCTCGAACGTCGGAGCGTTTTCTGGGCGACCGTGTTCAAGGGTGGAGAAAATTGACCCGCCGCCATCGTCAGCAACAAAGATCAACAAATCGGGGGCGGCCTCGTCCGCTGGGATAGCCAACGCACCCGCATCGTGGAAGAAGGTCAGATCCCCCATCAGCGCAACAGTCGGCTCTTCGCGAACACATGCCAGACCAATCGCAGAAGCAATCGTGCCATCAATTCCCGCAAGCCCCCGGTGAGAAACAACGGAGCGCCCATGCCCGTCAACACCAACCAGGTCAAGCGCACGGATCGAGTTAGATGCTCCCACCATCAGCGGACGCGAATCGTGACTCCACACCAAGTCAGCAAGAACAAGCACAGACATCGGGGATTCATCAAGAATCGTGCGAATCTGCTGGGAGACTCTTCGCCCTGCTTCCTTCCACTGCTCCAGCCACGTGTCGTCCGTTGAAATCTGGCGTGGCGGAGCAAGCGACGCCACCACTTCACTGGCACACCCCTGAACATCAACCCACTCATCATGCGGATCGACAACAATCAAGCGAATGTCATTGCGCCCAAGTAACGCAGACACGGGACGTGACAGGGTCGGACGACCGGTAACGATCACCTGTTGAATCTGTTCTGCTAAGGGCGAGGCAAGGAGCACCTGCTGGTGAGCAATTCGATTCGGATCGCACGCAAGAACACTGGTCGGTTCAGCAAAAATCGGGATCTTCGCATAATCTGCCCAGGCTTGCCCACTCTGGTCATCGCCATCGCCCGCCACGATCACAGTTCGCAGTGACGAATCAACGACGTCTTCCCACGCCTGACCGAGACGGCGAGGTAGGTAGATCGACGGCGATGAAACCTTGGCAAGAGACAAAGGCTCAAGTGTCGCTGAACCTGACTGAGGTGTCAGCGGATCACGGAACGCAACATTGATGTGAACGGGACCCGCAACACCTGACGGTCTACCACATGCGCGATGCACGGCTCGAGCCACTCGCGAGTCAACGCGCTGATCGGGCTCGCTATCCGCTGGCAAATCAAGGACAGTTGGAGCGTGCGAACCGAAAATGCCGTGCTGAATCGTGGTTTGAGATGCTCCGACACCGCGCATTTCATCTGGACGATCCGCGCTGAGAACGATCAGAGGCCGGTGAGCGTGAGCGGCCTCGGCGACCGACGCATGTAACTCAGCCACCGCCCCGCCCGAAGTCGTCACAATCGCAACCGGCGACAGGTCCGAGACGCCTTGGCAGGTGGGCTCGCTTGCCCATCTCCTGGTCAAGCCGAGTGCGAGGAATCCAGCCGAGCGCTCATCAAGACGAATATGGGTGCGGACAAGGTCGCCCCGCACTGCTGAGTCAAGAGCATAGGCAAGGGGCGCGCTACGAGACCCAGGGCAGTACACGATGTCATTGACACCCGCAGCAATCAGCGCACCGACAATGCGCTGGGCAAGAACAATTGACTGGGATTCAGGCATGATGTCCTCCAGCGACAGATTCGAGATGCGCACACATGAGGTCAAGACGGTGAAGCCACCGGTCACGTATTTCAGCGTCAACGGGGTGGGCATCAACCAGACTCTGATCTGGTTCAACGTCGCACACCGGCAAAAACCCGTCAACCGGAAGCAGGCTTTGAGAAACAACGTCACAAGCCAAGAAGTGCGATGTCGCCAATCCGCACGCGCGTACCGTTCCCGGCAGAAGCGAAGCAGCCCGCACACCAACTCCCAGGCCAACGCTGGATTCCAAGGCGGACGAAACCACCAGATCCAAGCCGGTTTGCTCACCAATCTGTAGGGCTCTTTCGATTCCACCAAGCGGAGCAATCTTAATGATCGCAACATCCGCGGCCTGAGCGCGCGCAACTGCCTGAGGATCATCCGCCCTGCGAATTGATTCGTCTGCAGCAATGGGCACATCAATTGAACGACGCAAGGTTGCCAAATCTTCGACGCTGGCACACGGCTGTTCTGCGTATTCAAGACCGCCCACCTGCATTGCTGCACGGTCTAGCTGAGGAACGGCTTTTCGCGCGTAGTCCACATCCCATGCGGCATTCACATCGACTCGAATACGACCGTGTTCGGCTCCGACCGTATCAACAAGCGCCTGAGCAACGGCTTCGACTCGAGCAATATCTTCGCTCAGTTCAGTATTGGGATCCGCAACTTTCACCTTCGCCGTAGCGCACCCACCCGAACTGATGACTCTCTGGTAGGCATCGGATGCGCAGACAACCGGAATCGTGACATTCACGGGAACGCGATCCCGCAGGGGAGTTCTGCGCGGTCCAGTCGCCACAGAATGGGCGCCAGCCAGCCAGGTTGAGGATTCAATCGGGTCATAATCCCAAAATGGCGCTGCTTCTGCCCAGCCGGACGGCCCGTGTAATAGCAGTCCTTCCCTGCTGGTCACGCGCCTAAAACGCACGTTCATCGGCAGATGGTGAAGAAGCAGATCATCGATACCATCAAGAACGCGACGAACATGGCGCGGCAAAGATGCCATATCAATGCGTGTCAGTTCGCCATAGGATTCGCTCATACTTCCATTGTGCCCGAATTGGCGTCTCAACAAACTGTGAGGACACCCAGTTGTAGATTGTGCTTATTCACAGGCGACATCTGTGGATAACTGTTTTCCACAAGGAGTCCCAGCCTCGTGAGCTTCACGAAAGGCAAGAGGCTAGGCTGGTTGCATGAGCGCACTGCCTTTCATCTCCGATACTTTCGACCCTGCCCGCTGGCGCGAAGTCGAAGGATTCACGCTGACCGACATGACATACCACCGCGGTATTTCGCGTGGCGAAGCCGAAGACGGCCACCCCAAGGGCGCCGACATGCCCGTCGTTCGAATTGCATTTGACCGCCCCGACATTCGAAACGCCTTCCGCCCCCACACCGTTGATGAGCTCTATCGTTGCCTCGACCACGCACGAATGACGGGCGATGTCGCTGCGGTGATCCTGACGGGCAATGGCCCCAGCTCCAAGGACGGTGGCTATTCCTTCTGTTCGGGCGGAGACCAACGCGTGCGGGGCAACGACGGCTACCGATACGAAGTGGACGGAGCCGACTCTCAAGCCGACACTTTAGTTCGTCGCGAGCAAGTAGATCCTGCTCAGGCTGGACGCCTGCATATTCTTGAAGTTCAGCGTTTGATTCGTACCATGCCGAAAGTTGTCATCGCGGCAGTTCCTGGGTGGGCTGCCGGTGGCGGGCATTCTCTGAACGTGGTCTGTGACCTGTCCGTCGCGTCGAAAGAGCACGCTGCGTTCATGCAGACTGACGCGAATGTTGGGTCCTTTGACGCCGGATATGGGTCAGCTCTGCTGGCCCGCCAGGTCGGTGATAAGAGGGCACGCGAGATCTTCTTCCTCGCTAAGCGCTATGACGCCGATACTGCTGAAAAGTGGGGCGTCGTCAACGCGTCGGTTCCCCACGCGCAACTGGAGGAACGCGCGCTCGAGTGGGCTGCCACAATCGCTACCAAGAGCCCCCAGGCAGTCCGCATGCTCAAGTTCGCCTTCAATTTGGCAGATGACGGAATGGCAGGCCAGCAGGTGTTCGCGGGCGAGGCCACACGCATGGCGTATATGACCGCGGAAGCACAAGAGGGACGCGATGCATTCTTAGAGCATCGTCAGCCCGATTGGAGCGGGCACCCGTACTACTTCTAAACCGAGGAAGCCAGAACGCAGTGAAGGCTCAGCGGCATACAACCGCTGAGCCTTCACTATAAAAACGTGCGGACAGACCTTGGTTGAAGCCCGTAGCAGCCCCCGTAAAAGCCTGGGCATACCTCAGTAGTGGGAAACCACCGTGGTGCCGTAGTCGGACCAGTCGTAGATGAACTTGGCCGCTTCAACCGGCATGTTCACACAACCGTGCGAACCACCGGGGCCGGACCAACCAAAAGATGAACGCCATGGTGCACCGTGGAACGCGTAGCTACCGGTGAAGTAGGTAACCCATGGGACGTTCGGAGTTTCGTACTTGGAACCGTCAACGTTTTCGCCACGCATTGTCTGCTTCGCGTACTTCAAGTAGACGTGGTAGGTGCCGGTGACAGTCGGGGTCGCGGGGGCGCCGGGAACCATGTAGTAGGGGCCGCCAACGACCGTGCCACCCTCATATGCAATGACGGTGCTTTCGCTGAGGTTGACGTCGATCCACTTTTCACCGTCGAGCGCCTGGTAGACCAGGTTTTCTGCGCCTTCAGCGACCTGACGGCTCTCGTAGGTGGGTTGAACCTCGTCATAGGTAAATTCGCCGCTGTACGCGGTCTGGGCGTTGACAGATTCAACCAGTGCCTGAGCGATCACATCGACATTGTTGACGCTCTTGCCAGGTTGGCCTTCCTTGAAGACAGTCAGAACCTGACCTGCAGAGTTCACATTGTTCACACCGTTCACAACGGCGGTGTTTGATGCTTCAGCGGTTGCCTGAACCCACGCGGTGGCCTTTTCAAGGTTGACCGAAGGAGCCTTCAGCGAGCCGTCTTCGTTTGTGGTGACTTCAATCCACGATGCTTTTTCTGCCGGTGTTGCGGTCACGGTTTCTGTTCCAGTGTTGATCGAAACGTCAACGGCGACCAGAGCATTTGCTTCAGTGGCTTTCTCGGCAGCGTCTTCAGTTGTCACCTTAGGCTCACGCTGAACCGGAGAAAGAGTAACAGATCCGGAGGTCAGTGTACTCGCCTGCGTCAGCACGCCGTCCTTCACAGTCTTTGTATCGATCAGCGCACCCGCAACAGCTTCGGTGCCTTCGAAAGTTACACCGTCGCCGCCAAGGACAACCGTGCCTTCCTGCGCGACAGTGCCGGTCGATTCAGCTAGTGTGGTCGCGAACTCGGACAGGATCACGTCGTCGGTGACCAGAACCGGAGCAACGTCCTTCTTGACGAACAGAGCCTTCATTTCAGTGAAGAAATTCTTGTTGCCTTCAAACGCTTCGTCGACGGTCTTGTCAACGTCAACAGTAACGCCAGCATCGGCAAGAGTCGTCTGCGAGGTCGCACCATCAACGTCGAACGTCACGATGGTGTCCTCAACTCGCCGGGCGATGGACTCTTTGACCTGGTCGCGCGTCATCCCCGTAACGGAAACACCAGCGATCTTGACTCCAGGCAGAGCCTTGTGAGCGAAATACGCGGCATATGCGCCGGAGGCACCCAGGGCGACAAGAACAGCCACAACGATACCTGCGACCGTCCACTTCATCTTGGAATTCAGCGTGTTCAACATCGGCTCAACCTTATCGGTTGCACATTTTTCAAGCGACTTGAGTCCCACAAGGAAGACTGGGAAATCTGCCACAATTCCACGACCATTCTTGGCTTAATTTAGCGCTTTTTATACGTGCAACCTAGGCTGTACGCAGTATAGAACAGACGCATTCTAGGGGGATCCACATTGACAACTCGAACGCTGGTTGCACCTGGAGGAACCTCAATCGGAGCTGTCGCTCTTGCACATTCGGCTCTTCACAAGCTGGTGGAACTTTACGAAGAACGCCAAGCTGACCCGAATCACCCCGCACCTCACACGGTGGTTGTGATGCGTGATCCGAAGGATGTTCCGCCATCAACTCTGCGCGGGGCCTTGGCAACTGTCGAAGACGCGTTTCCAGCCGAGCGTTTCCCCTCGCTCTATCCGGCGATCACCGAGCCTGATTTCTTTAGCGGTGTCGACCTGGTCATTCCCACGTCCGGTTCGTCCGCAGGCACACCTCATCTTGTGGGCTTGTCGATCGATGCGTTGATCGCGTCCGCGCAGGCAACGCACGAAGCCCTTTCCGGGCCGGGAAAATGGATTCTAGCATTGCCAACCCACCACATTGCCGGAGCGATGGTTTTGCTTCGCGCGGCCGTTGCTGAAACGAATCCGCAAATCGTTGATACGTCTGCCAGCTTCGATCCGCGAGCGCTTCTTCCTGCAATCGCTGGGGCTACGGCCGAGGACGGGGTTCCCGGTTATCTGTCGTTGGTTCCGACCCAGTTGGCCTCGTGCTTGGCTAACGGTGAGGTGATTGAGGCTCTTTCGCGACTGTCCGCAATTTTGGTTGGTGGCGCGCACACGCGTTCGGATCTACTGGATGTGGCACGAGGCCATGGTCTGAATATCGTCACGACGTATGGGATGACGGAAACGTGCGGAGGGTGCATCTATAACGGGGTGCCTCAGCCCGGTGTTGAGGTGCGAACTGTTGAGCGTGATTCTCAGGCGCGGATCGCTCTTTCAGGCCCGATGCTGATGACTCGTTATGTGGACGGGGATTCCCCTCTTTTTGTTGAAGGAGGCACAACCTGGATACTGACGGGCGATATCGGTGTGATCTCGAGTGAGTCAACCGTGGAAATTCAGGGGCGCGCGGATGATGTCATTGTTTCCGGTGGTCTTTCTGTTGCTCCTGCCCCGGTCTTAGAAGCTGTTCTATCTTGCGATGAGGTAGCTGACGCGTGGGTGACGTCGACTCCCGACGATAAGTGGGGCGAGTTAATCACGACGCTGGTTGTCCCGAAGAATCCTATTTCATCTGCGGACGAGGTCGATCAGTTTGCTCGGCGTCTGCGTTCTGACGTGGGCAAGGTTTTGGGGCGCGCGTACGCTCCTCGCCGTGTTGTTGTGGCCGGCGCACTCCCCTACCTGTCGGGGATGAAGATCGACCGCATGGCGGCCGCGAAACTGTTGAAGGACGCTGAAGACACGCTCTTTGACTGGCGTCGTTAGGGCGCGTTTCTTGGATTATGTGCCCTACATGCAACCGAAGCAGAATGCTGTTTTCAGCTCAGACAGCGTAAACTCGGGAAGCACGCTTGTGACAAACGCTCGTGAGCCCGTCACTTTTTCAGACAATGGAAAGCAGGTACTGCCACTCATGGCAACGTTGAACGACTGGGTCGAAGGGGCGCGTCTTCGCACTCTGCCTGCTGCTATTGCTCCCGTGATTGTCGGGACCGCGTCAGCAATCCACATGGGTGCCGTTGCGCCAGTGCGCGCCGTTCTTGCTCTTGCCGTTGCCTTGGCGTTGCAGATCGGCGCGAACTATTCGAATGATTATTCGGACGGTATTCGAGGCACCGACGATTTCCGCCTGGGGCCCGCGCGCCTTACGGGTGGAAAGCTGACCGCCCCGAAGAATGTCCTGATTGCTGCACTAGTGTGTTTCGGGATTGCTGGTGTGGCCGGCTTAGCCCTGCTTGCTTTGTCTGGCGCATGGATTCTGCTGATCCCGGGCATTTTGGCCGTGCTTGCCACATGGTTCTACACGGGTGGCCGTACTCCCTACGGCTACATGGGGATCGGCTTGTCCGAGCTGTTCGTTTTCCTTTTCTTCGGTTTGATGGCGTGCGTGGGCACCACGTGGACTCAGATCCCTCAGGCACCGGGCTGGCTTTGGATACTCGCGTCCACGCTGGGTTTCCTGTCAGTCGCACTGCTGATGGCGAATAACATTCGCGATATTCCAACGGATCGCGAGTCCGGTAAACGCACTCTTGCTGTTCGCCTGGGTGATACGACGTCACGCAACATGTTCATCGCCTGCTTTACTCTGTCCGTGGTGACCCTTGCAGTATTGCTGTTCACCCTCACCTATTCGTGGCCACTGATTCTTGTTGCCCTCATCATCACCGGCTTCATGAACGCTCCCGCAGTTCTACCGATCGCGCGTGGAGAAACTGGCGCCCGTCTGATTCCTGTTTTGCGCAACACCGGCCTGTACACGCTCGCCTGGGCAATCGAGGTCAGCGCTTTCCTGCTCCTCGCCTGATCCCCTAACCACTCAGCTCAAACTTTCAGGCTGAGCCTCGTACACGATGACGAGATTGAGCACCCCGCGCATTTCGCTCGCCCCCTTGACCGCGGAGTCCTCCCCGCGACGCTTCAACGCTCCTTGGATAGACTGGCGCAATGGTACGCATTCTCGGCATTGTCATTTGGGCCACGGTCACGATTTACGCGATCACGGATTGGCTTCGCACGCCCGAAGATCAAGTGCCGGCAAAGTTGCCGAAGAACATCTGGCTACTGCTGATGATCCTGACGATCCCGTCGTTGTCAATCGGGTCGATCGCGTGGATCGCCTTGCGTTTCGTCGCCAAAGCGGAAGCCGGCGAGGCTCCCATCAGCTTCTCCGTCACCCGTGTCCCCTCGGAGAAACACACGCCCGCACCCCTTGCTCCCGATGACGATCCGGAGTTTCTTTTCCGGCTCGAGCGCGACATTCAACGCCAACGCAAGAAGGCCAGCAAGGAAAGCGCGAACACGTCTAACGATTCCACTCCCGATTCACCGTCCGCATTCGAAGAGGGCTCGGGTGCGTCAGATACGTCCGCGAACAATGACGACGAGGCCCCAAACCGCAACGACCCCCAGGCGTGATCGGGTCGGCGCGATAAAGACTCAGCGTTTGAGGGCCGCTTCGGAATCCCCGGGAGTCATATCGTGTGCGTGAACAAGCAAGTCAGCGCTTGGCTCAACGTAGTCAATATCGACCAGTGTGCCGTCATCGAAAATAAACGTCGTGATCGACGCTAGGGAACAGTGCCTAGACCATGGGGCGTGTGCCAGCATCTGCTTGCGAGCAAAACGCGTGAGCAACGTAATTGGACTCTGGTGCGAAACAACAAGGGCCTCGTGACCATAGGCGCGTTTCAACGCGCCTGACAGTGCGGCACTCATGCGCGACGCAATCTGCGTATACGGCTCGCCCCACGATGGCTCACATGGATTGCGATAGTACTTCAGCACATTCGGCTTGATTAAAACCCTGCGGTCAGCATTCACCGGCTGGCCTTCGAAGATGTTTCCAGCTTCGATCAGGCGAGGATCCGAGTGAATAGGAAGCTCGTAGGCGCGAGCAGTCGGGGTCGCGGTCTGCTGCGCACGAAGAAGAGGCGACGCAATGACGGCCGTAATATCCGCGTCGGTTTCTTTCAGATAGTCGGCTCCACGCTGAGCCATCTGATGTCCGAGCTCCGTCAGACCAAAACCGGGAAGACGTCCATAGAGCAGGCCGCCTGGGTTATCGACTTCGCCGTGGCGCATCACGTGGATCTTCGTTGTCGTCATGGTGTAAGTCTGACACGAATCATGCGAGCGCGCGCAAAGCGGGCTCCGACCAAAGCGAGCTCCGACAGATAAAAGCGAAGGCCCGACCGAAAGTGAACTGTCCCCTGAAAGTTAGACAGTTTAATAGTAGGGGTTCTTAGGCTAC
>ERZ1034992.35-NODE-35-length-95217-cov-200.075555_pt1 | contig 95217 bp, 106 predicted proteins | sample MGYA00520695_ERZ1034992 | MGnify/ENA primary metagenome ERZ1034992 (study PRJEB33766, sample SAMN09781778) | gut metagenome | biome: gut microbiome | host: Homo sapiens | place: Madagascar | study: EMG produced TPA metagenomics assembly of the PRJNA485056 data...
ATCAAACTATTTATAGGAACGATACTTATTTTTTTAATAATAATTTTAATTAATTTTTTTCACAATGGAAAATTTGACCAACATTTCAGAAGAGTTTATCTTGGAAGAAGAAAAGAAGGTCCCTGCACAGGGAAGAACCAACATTTTTGATGTCAACAACTATCTCAATGTAAAACTTGACAAAAATGAAGACAAGAAGGTTTTGAAGATTCGTGTTTTGCCTATTGACAAGGACACGCCGAAACCATTCAAGAAAATTTTCATGCATTCCGTAAAACTCACACCTGAGCAGCAGGGTAAGAATTCAAGTAAATGGAAGAGTTATATCTGCCTGAAACGCACAGAAGGAATTGGCCATGAAGCTCTCGGATGCAAGTGTCCTTTCTGTGAGGAAAACTCAAAGGCTTATAAGGCATACACCGAAGCAACCAATGAGGTTGAAAAGGAAGCCTATAAGGAAATTTTCAAGTCATACTTTGCCAATGAATACGGTATCATACGTTGTATTGAGCGAGGACATGAAGAAGACGGCCCTAAGTTTTGGAAGTTCCCTATCCGACAGGATGGAAAAGATCCGATGAATACAATCAATCGCCTTTACCATTCACAGAAGGAGGAGAGTATTGAAATGGGCGAGAGCCCGCTAAACATTCTCGACATTAACGACGGAAAGGATTTTAAAATCACCATTGAGGCCGTCTATGACAAGCAGAACAACAGGACTGACAAGACAAGTATCTCTATTGAGCCTTATGGAAAGCGTAAGCCTCTTTCAGAAGATATCAATGAAATGATTAAGTGGGTAAATGATGAAAAGAAATGGTCTGATGTATTTGTTGCTAAGCCATATGATTATCTTTCACTCATTATTGACAAGAAAGTACCTTTCTACGACAAGGCAAACGGAGTGTGGTGCGCAATGACAGGCGGAACACAAACCCATGATGAGAAAATCAATCAGGATGATTTGTCTGAAAGCAACAAAAAGATCGAAGAAGCAAGGAACACAGTGCTAACAGCAGCAAAAGCAAGCACAAGCACCGCTTCGGCAATTGATGATTTACCATTCTAAAACAAAAAATGCTATAACCGAATAGGTCGTAGCATTTTTTTTTTGATCATTGCAAAATTTTTTGTATTTTTAATAAAAATAAAAATTAATTTTAATTTACAAAATATGGCAGGACAACCTTTAAAGAAAAAAGAAGTTAAAAAATTTGACATCAAGGATTTTAAAAAGAATTTTTTAGGAGAGAAGACCGCCAAAGCAGCCGATAAGGAAATGGAGTGGATTGTAATGCCACCCGCTTTTCAGGAAGCCATTAAGCTGCCGGGCTTTTTGATGGGAAGAACTCATATGCTGCGAGGATGGTCAGATACAGGAAAATCAACATTGAAGAATCTTGCAGTTGCAAGTGCAATGAGACAGGGCATTATGCCTGTAATTTTTGAGACAGAGGGAAACTTTGATTTTAGTTATGCAAGAGACTGTGGCATGGACATTACTCCTGTTTATGGAGATGTAGTAAATGAAGAGACAGGAGAAACCGAAAGAGGGATTGTTGATTGGGAAGGTAACTACATGCTTTTCACACCTACTAAGATTTGTGAATTCTGCGGTAAAATGGATTACACGCAGGGCAAGGAAACAAATAAACAACGAAAAGTTGCTGTCATTGAAGATATCGGTTACATAATCAACACCTTACTTGACGCGCAAGATGACGGTGACTTGCCGATGCCGTTGCTTTTCGTATGGGATTCCGTAGGAAGTATTATTTCTTGGAAGTCATACCAATCGAAAGTAGGAAACAATATGTTTGATGCGAATGCAATCAATAATGTATTCAAGCCGATTTTCCCGCGCATTTCAGCCTCTAAAGAAGTAGGCTCTCCTTATACAAACACAATGATTGTTATCAATAAAATTTGGAAAGATACTGCCAATAGTGTAGGAGGTGCAGTTGCTATTGCAAACTCAGGCGGAGAGGCATTCCAATACGGTGTTCGTCTTCAGATACATGTAGGTGGAGTAGCAAAAGCAGGTGTTAAAAAACTAAAGGCCATTTATAAAGGCGAGGAATATCAATATGGTACTGTAACAAAAATTGCTGTATGCAAAAATCAATTGCCAACGCCATATAACATTACATATTCGGGTACTATGTGTTGTGTGCATAATGGCATTATTAGTGAGGATGAAATTGATAATTATAAAAAGACCGAAATCCCTAAATTGATTAAAAAGAAACTTGAATCAATGGAAGGCAAGGATGTTGATGTAGACATTAATGATATTAAGTTCTCCGAAGAAGGAAAGGTTGATATGACCCCCGTACCGACAGAATAACAAAAACAATAAAGCTCAGAATTATTAGTTCTGAGCTTTTTTCTTATTTAATATATTTAGCGACTGTTTTTGAAATTACGTTTTTAATTTCAGATTCAGTAAGCACATCAAATATTTCCAACAGATTCACTGATTCCTGTATCTTTTTAATGAAAGAGTTTTTCATATTGTAAAGCCTGTTGATTTCGGCGGGATCAAAATCATATCTATGACCATTCTTGTCTTCGCCGCGATATTTTTTGCTGAATTTGCTTCTTGCACCATCTTTGGAAATGCTTGGATATAGCTTATATGCAAGGACAGAGTATTTGTTTTGGTTAGACTCAAGCCATCGCATTACCTCGGCTCTCCTATGTCCTGTTTCCTCATCATCTTTGTCAGAAGAATAATCGCTGTCATCGTCATCGTCATAATCGCCATCGTAATCAAAGTTATCCTTTGAATCATCAGTTGCATCCCATTCATCCTGATCAATAGTATCATCAGGCTCCGTTTCATTAGAATCTTCTTTTTCGAAGAAATGGGTTATAGGCGTATTCTGAAACTCCTCATCAAAACTACTTTCCTTCAGATTTCTTTTGCCGTTTTTAGAAATCTTATTTATCGTATACACTTTTTCTGACCTCATAATAAAAAAATACTTTATTATAAATAGTTTATAAACAGCAATTAATTTTTCTTCTTATCTTTGAACACAAGATAACAATAGCCGCTTGATGTTTCAACAGTTGTCAGTCCCGCAAATCTATTTGCACGCCTTTCAGTGAAGAAATGATAATAGCAAGGGCAATCCGTATGGAGCCATGCATGCAAAACAGACGGAAGACCTATGATAAAAAGATAGAGCGGGCCCATAAGTTTACTGTCTACTGTATGGCCCAATTGCTCATGGGCAACGCTTTCAGGACTTTTTGCACTTCTTGGAGACAGAAAAGCAAAATTACCCAACGAGATACCTCCCATCATTTTGGAACCCTCAAACGCAAAACAGAATTGCCTATAGGATATCAATCTGAGCTTGCCCAAAAACGGCATCATTACAAGAGCTACAATGTTTTGAGGAAGCTGCCATATGAACAAAATGGCAAAAATCAAATAGTTGATAATTTTCTTCATTATATTTATTTTTTATTATAAATAGTTTTTGGATCATGCTAAGGATAAGAGAATTTCATGGGAAGAATGAAGAAGACAATAGAATAGAAAGAAAAATTAGGGACGATATCAGGCAGATACTAACCGAAAGCAATACAATCAATGATGAGGCGGATATTGTAGCAGATGAGATTTATAGGTCCATCAGATATCAAAAAATTGGCAAAGCCAAAATAGTTCAAAAAGAAATTCAAAAAGAAATGAATGGAAAAAATATCAAGCTAAAAGAATATTATTTCTCTATAAATTCAACTTTCAAACAAAAGCCAATCCTTACGACTGTTTATATTTTCCAATTTCCAACAGATGAGGATTATGACTTTTTTATAGAAAGCGGAGGAAAACCATGTATAGGAAACTCCAATTCCTATAAAGGAAAACAAAATTTTTTGACTATATATTGTAATGTTAGCCCAAAATATATTGACTACGGGGAACTCTATGATACTATTCAGCACGAACTGTCTCATTTAGGGAAGACAATCTTAGCAGGAAAAGAAATGGAAGATTATGGATTAATAAGTTATGCCACAACTATACTATGTAGTACGAATGCAAACCAATACCAAGAACTTATTGCAAATATCTGCTATATAGGCAGACAAGACGAGCAAGATGCATATATTAACGGTGCATATGGTTATCTTAAAGAAAAAATGCCAATAGGCGGTAATGAAATCATTAAATGTTTAAGGCAAACAACATTATACGAAAGAATTGATTTTTTAGAAAGAACTATAGAAAACGAAAAAACAATTTTTAACAATGCAGATTTCATTAAGACGTTACAAAATATACCACAGCAGTACAACCTAACACTAAACAAATTAAGAGGATGGCTATATCACGGTTTAAAACGATTAAAAAGAAAAACAGCAAACATGCTATCTCATTACGAACGTTTTGTATATTCGAGAAATTTCAGAAGCAATCCTCCAAGTTCACCAATTGACGGAATATAAAAAAACTACGGTCTCAAAAACCGTAGTTTGCTGTTTTAGATGATAGCAATCTCACCTCCGTCAAAGCCATTAAGTTTGATACTTACATTATTATCGACAGCCTCAATAGTGAATTCATCCATAGAATTGTCGAATATCCTTCTTCCGCTTGAAACAGTTTTAACACCTACATCAAGATTTTTCAATTGTTTATCAAGTTCATTGGCTTTCTCCGTAAGTGTAGTAATGTTTAGCTCATGCTTTCCAACTGTTTCCTGAAGTGTATTGATATTGGTGGCTTGTCCCTCAATTGTGGTATTAATACTGTCTATCTGATTGTTAATAGCTGCAATACTTTCTTTTTGAGCGTTTAATTCACCCTGCAAGCCATTTATCTTATTGCCTTGCTCGGATTGTCCTGTTTTTAACGTTTCTATATCTTCTCCGTGGATATTGACAGTAGTTTTCAACTCACCAACAGAGGCATCAGTCTTACCTATAGCAGTTGTAAGCTCAGTAATTGCATTTGAATTCTCGGTTACATTTTCCTGTAATTTGTCAGTAATTCTCTTACTGTCTTCTTTTGTAATATATGCAGATAAATCAACAGTTCCGCCAAGCGGGTCCCAAGCCATCTTGCCATTTATATCAACCCACGCATAGTTCGTACCTGCAGGAATATTTTCGTGAGACTGAACTACATTATAGACATCTCCATCCTCAGCGTTGGACGGCAACGCCTCAAACGTTTCAACAGAACCTTTCGGGCGATAAATTTTTGTAACCTTGTTTCCTAATTCTTCAAGTTTGGTTTCAAGCCCGTTTACCTTGGATTGCTCTATCTCCTTTACAGAAAAGACAACTTCACTATTGGCATTTATCGTTTTTTCTATTGTCTTGCCGTCAGCCGTATATGTAATAGGCTCAGGTATGTTTCCAATAGCAGTATTTAATTTTGTGATTTCATCTTTGGTATAGGCTGATAACGTTATAACGTCAGTTTTTAACTTTTCTACCTCAGTTTTAGTATAGGCCGACAAGCTGTTTTCTATTTCAGCTTTTGTTATATAAGGTTCTAAAGATGGTATTTCAGACTTTTTTGCATAATCATCTAAAGATGGTATGTCCGTTTTCTTAGCATACCTATCCAAGTCTGTTTTTTTGGCGTAGTCAGTTAAATCCTGATGCTTTGTAAGATAGTTTGCGTCATTTTCTAATTGCGATACTTTTGTCGGTATTTCAGGAATATCCTTCTCCGTAATAAAATGCAAATCATTTTCCAATTCAGAAACTTTCGTAGGAACATTTACATCACCTATTGTGATAAACCCACTGTCATTATTCAAATCGGATGTGTTTGCAGGTATTTTCAGTTTAGATATTTCCTGTTTGACCAATTCAGAAGCCTCTTCTATTGTTGTGTAATTTTTCCCATCTAAGACACTTTCCACTATAGCTTTTACTTCCTCAGCATCAACATTTCCTTCGCCTAAAATGGAAAGTGTCCTATCAAAATCAATTTTATAGACAGTTACGGCAGAAGATTCTTCATCAACCACCGTCACAATCTGCCCTATATAAGACGTACCTCCTGAAAGGGCGTATGTTTCAGCACTTTCAAAATTGTCAAAAAGTTCAGTATCCTCTAAAGGGAAAGGCTTTTGTCTATGGAAACTTCTTGGCCAATTTAATGTTACAATACCCATAATTAAAATAAGCTATATCTATAATATGCTCAAAATATATCTTGAGCCTGATTTAAACGACATCTTCTCAGTGATGTAAATGTCATAAAGTTTATCCTGATAATTTTTCAATGTTGATATCAGTGCAGTTTTTATCGGCAAATTAAAATCATCTTTAACATTAAAGTCAGTACCCTTAGGAACTGCAACCATAAAGTAATTGCCCTCACTGCAAATATACATGCACTCCTTACTGTTAGGATTATAATCAACTATAAATTTGTGCTGTAGAATAATATCAATATTAATATCTTGTTCTACATCAATTTCGTTTTCGCCGACCACGCCCATATAATACTTGTCAGCGTTTTTATAGTCATCAAATTCTTTAGCCAAAGCATTGTACTTAGACAATAGATCATTGTACTTAGCAACATGCTCATTAAATTTTTCCCATGAGACAAGTCCTTTTTCTTTATTGACCACAGCGCTGAACTTAGTGCCTTCCTTATGAATAGTTTCCTCGTCAGCTGTATAATTGTATTTAGCCAAAGAAATGCCGATGCTGTTATGGTCAGGTTCCCTATAATGCAGGGCCAATTGATCGCCATTCAATACTACATCTGTAATTTCATGCCTTTGTATTTCGGCCAACGCAGATTCGGAATTGGCAAGTGCCGCTTTGGACAAATCAAGAGCAGATTTAGTGTTATCCAAAACATTATCAACATTTTTGCCGATGGCATCAATTTTATCGTCTTGTTTCTTTAAACGTTCTTCTACCTTATTGAGTGTTTCTCCTTGGATATTTTCAACCTGATTCTCTATAGCCATAGTTTTGGCGCTGAGTGCATGAATATTGGCAGCCAAATCTTCAGTATGACCTGAAATTGTTTCAACATCATTGTCCAAACCTTTTACGGAAGCATCCAAACTTTGCGTTTTTGCTTCAAGGTTTTTAATAGATGAACTATTATTAACAGTTGCCCCACTAATAAAGGCTACGCTTGTAAAAAGTTTATTAACGTCAAGAGTTCCGCCTGTGGTCAATTCACCCATGCTGTTTTTGAAAGCCTCAAAATCTTCAGACAGCCCTGACAGTCCTCCTTCGACATTAGATAAACGGCAGCCAATATCTTCACAGTCACAAGTGGTAAGTCCTGTAATATGTATGGTTTCGCCATTGATACTGATATTGAGTATTCCTGTTTCCTTATCATATGAAGTACCCGAGAAATCAATGCCTTCTCCGAATATATTAGTTGCACCGCTTGTTATTGGAATATCATCACCGCCAAGGTTTATTAAATGGAGAATTCCATTATCGTCATAGAATCCGTCAACAATGTCCATACCCCTCAAAAAATTGAAATTTCTATCAATTTCACCTCCTGTCAAAGAGCATTTCTTTGTATAGTCACCTCGATAGATATTAGTATCCAACATAAAATATGTTATACCGCTCTGTGCCATAGTATTTTTATTTTTTCAGTTCAAAAATTGAATTATTTTTAATGTGCGCATAATCCATGGCACACGTATAGAATTTGAAGGAACGGATATCACCGATAAAAGTCCCCGCAAAATGTTTTTCCAATGGTAATAAATAAGGGAATTTTTCCCAATATTTGAAATTTATGGATTCTCTTAAGCCTTGAGTACCGCCGCCTAATGATATATTGAACGGAACACCCTCCTGCTTGTCGAAAGTATCATCAAGTTCATGAAAATCAAAGACAGGAAGTTCTTTTGAAACCATTTTCAAATATCCATTGACATAGATGTAAAGTTTCATCTTTCTACCCGTAGATGAAATGTTACATTCATTCACAAAACCATTTAAAACCTTAAATTTAACCGTTACAACATTCCACTCTTCTGGTTTGATGATATCTGAAAAAGAAGTTTCTTCAACCACGGAGAATCCTGCTTCAGAGTCACAGTTATGTATAAGGTAACGATAACTGATGCTTCCGTCAGGATTGTATTTTAATGCAAAGGCGTTGTTTTTGATATCCTTTTTGAAGTCATACTTTTCAGTTTCCGTCAATCCGTCCAACTTGTCAATATTTTCCGTTGTAAAACCATTCTTGGCACGGTTCATGATAAGGAACAGATTATTTTGGAGGTTTGTATTATAATTTTTTGTGATTCCCGTCAGAACAACATCTGCATCAACCCAATTTTCAGTGGTAAATCCATTCTTGGTCCTGTTGAAGAACAAATGTTTATTGTCCGTTTTAATTTCAAAATATCCGTTTGTATATAACGGTTTACCATCAGACGTTTCCAATGGTGCATTCATGGTATCCCCTGTTTCCAAATAGTCATCCCCGAAATAAAAGTCACAAGGACTGCTATTCTGTTGTTCTTTTTCCTCATTGTTTTTATTCTCCCTTTCAATGCAGTCACAACTGCAAGGGTCATTAAATGAAAACTGTTGATTGAACGGATACAGCACATCCACCTTGTCTTTCTTCTCATTTTCTTTTTCAACAGGAAGGGTTTCAGCATAGGTCTTTTCTTCAAAATTCTCGCAGAATCCACTGTTTATTTCGTCTTTTTCGTATCCTTCAAAACTGTTGTCGTAAAATTGTGCAAATTTATTTTCCGCTCTTGTTCCAATATAAAAGAAAATACCGCTATTCTCAGGATAAAAATCATTTAAGATATTTTTAGGCGTTTTATATTTTTGCGGACGCAGAACAAACTCCATGTTCCATTCATTTTCAATCACCGTCGGTAAGATTTCATGATTAAATCCGAAATATTTAAAAACACCTTGATAAAAACCGCCCGTTAATTTAGTATAGCCATCATTCATCACTTCTACAGGATATTTGCATTCCTGAGTTATGCCTGAAACCTCCTTAAGCGTCAGCTTCAAGTCGCCGTCCGTAATATTAAATTTGGAATTTACAATTTTATCTATCGCTTCGCCATTACTAACGGCATATTTATCAAACCAAATGTGCCCATTGTCTGTAAAAGTAAACCCGGCATCTTCAAGTACAGCATTTTCCGATACGGCATTTTCCCATGTTTTTAAAGAGCGCAACGAATCGCCTGATATGCAATTTTTATCCTGCAAATCAATATAAGAACTTAAACATTTTTCCGTTAAGGAGCCATCATATTTCGTATTGTAAAAACCGCTGTCCTCACGAGCAAGAACAACATCAAAATATTTATCTGTAAGAAGATAAGTTTCAATGCGGCGCTTTTTATAATTATTTAAAATTTCAGACATTAATCTAATGGTTTTTCTTCTATAAATAGTATTTATAGGTAATAAATAGGTTTTATAATGAGATATTGTTTTATAACGGAGGAGCAACTCCAATACCTCTTAAACGAGGGAGATTGCTATCTTGATAAGACAGATACAGGGTCTGACGTGCCTATAGATTTAATGAAGTTCGATGGCGGAGAAACCGTAGCCAAAAATGCTGATTCCGACGAAGTTATCACAACAGATAAAATAGCACACAGTAGAGTTTCAGGACATCCTTGGCTACGAAGAAGTTATGGCATGAATGAAGATTTGGACAATGAAAAGGCTTATATCGGGAAAAACAGTCAGGAGTATCTGTCGCAGATGAACGGCAAAATGGCCAACAACATTTCAAAGGAAATGAAAAAAGGTGGCTCGCGTCTAAACACAACAGAGGTTCGCCTTAACCGTTTGGAACAACAGAAGAAAAACGATCCCGCAACATTTGCACAGAATGGAGGAGACAAAACAATAAAAGCATTGCAAGCAATCAAGAATAGACAAAGGAATGCAGCAAAAAGCACCAATCCGATTGCACCGAGATATAACACCTCCCTTTCAGCGGATTTCAACGTCCCGCAGGTGCAAAAAGGCGAGAATGGCGTTATTTATGATCTTAGAGCAAACTAATTTCCTTGAAAAAAAGAAAAAATAAATTATTATTTTAATAAATCATAAAATGGCAAAACAAAGTAGACTTGAAGCCGAGGCTATTGAAACAAGAAAAGAACACTTAGTCAAAAACGACTATCAGAAACTTGTTAACGAATATAGCGAAACGCATCCAGACGCATTGAGCGACGGTGATCCCTTAGGTAAAGGTACAGGCAACGACATAACATATTCGCTACCTGATGCGACAAAATCAAAACATCAGTACACGCGGAATGTTGATACAGCAAATGGCGGTGGACAATATGATATTGAAGGAAGAAACGGAAGAGGCGGTCGAAAGAGAGCGTCAGTAGTAAATATTTACTCTTCGGTAGCGCCATATGGGGAGGACTCCGTGGATACGACTAAAAATATAGAAGAAGGGCAGTACGTTATAAGATAATGGACTTTTTACAAGAAATATTTCAGGAACTTCTTACTGAAGAGGCAAGAACTGTGGATGTAGTTGATGCTATCAAAAAACGCTATGAAGCAAAGATTACATACAAGGCCGACGACGATCCAAAAGGCACAGGCGAACGTATTATTCAGCCTGTAGCTTATGGTACCACAAAGTCCGGAAATCCTGTAATTAGAGCTTTTGAACCTTACGGTGACACAAAAACAAAGGTGCCTGCTTGGAAGTTTTTCCGTTTAGATAGGATTACATCATGGAAAGCCTTACGTCAGAACAAGTTTTCGGAACCTCCTGAAGACCAATGGCGGCTTGCCGGTGCAGATGGCAAATTTAATGAAAACGGCGATGAAACCATGAGGGAAGTATTTCTTGTTGCCGACTTTAAGGGTACTAAAGCAAGATATGAACGCGGTGGACTTGCTAAATATAACGCTCAACGCACAGCTCGTAAAAAGCAAACCGATTCATTATATGATTTTAAACGTAACATTGAAAAGAGTAAACAGACAGGCAATATAGACTATATCCAACGTAACGTTGCTGCATGGAATCAGGCTAAGGCAGAAAGGGAGAGGCAATTACAGCAGAGAAACATGCAGAACAATAAAGGCAATGAAGCCTCAATAACCGATATGGAAAAAGCACAGAATTTCCCTTCAGATACCGTACAAACTGTAGGACCTGTCAGAACCCAAAATATGGATAATAAGACTACAGACAACAAACAGTCTTTAGATTATGCAAATGCACAACAGTCAGGACCAATTTATAAAGCACAAATGCAGAACAAAGAAGAGTCCAAGCCCGAAGAGCCCGTTGACAGCAACGAAAATAATATAGAACAAGATAAAAATCAATAATGGATTTAACTAATGCAATAGCAAGAGCACAAATGCTCATGTCGGAGGAATACCAGAATAAAATGGATGCAATTTCTATGGGTGCAAGAAAAAAAGGTGGAGCAGGTATTTCCAATTCCGAACTTAGCGGCATGGAACAGCAGGTATTCGGATTTGGTGGAAACGACGCGGCATCAGCACCTCAGGTACAATACCAACAAATGCAGTCACAAACATATGAACAAGGGGCAAATATTGATAAACTTCCTGAATTTTTAAGGGAGTCTGCCAAGAAAACGCCTATCGGAGCAGGAATGCAAGGAAGCTACATGTATAGCAATCAGCCCGTTCCATTGGGAATACCTACACCGACTGTACAGAAAACGGCAATGCCGCAAAGTCCTGCTCCTTCAGTAGGTGGAATCGACTATAATTATATCAAATATTTGGTAGAAACTGCAATCAAGGAAAACTCAGGAATGATTACTGAATCCGCAGCAGGAGCCACTTTCAGGGGAATGAGACTTGTGGAAGGCAATAAATTCCAATTTGTAGACAGTAAAGGCAATGTATATGAAGGTGTGCTTACGCTCAAGAAACGAGCAGGTACAAAATAATTTCGAATTATTATATATTTATAAAACCAAGGTTGAAACAACATCCTTGGTTTTTTATTTTTTTAATCGTATTTTTGCATAAATTAATTTTTAGAATGGCTAAAGTAGTAAAAAATGATTTGGGCTATCTTGGGATAGATTTCCAATACAGACTTATAGGTTCATTTATTAATGAGCCTAATTTTTTCAAGGATTTGGAGAGCATTATCGATCAGAACATGTTTACCGACCAATATCTGAGGGTTATTGTCGGCGTGATGAAAGAGTATTTTGCAAAACATGATTCTGTGCCATCATTTGGAATGATTGCAATAAAACTTAAGGAAAGGGCTCTTACAGAAGAGGATGATCAGTATTTTCAGGAAACTCTTGAAAAAATTAAGAACACAACCACTGAAGGTATTGAAGAAATACAGGAAATGGCTGAAAAATTCTTCAAACAGCAGAATTGGGTAAGAGTTGCCAATGAAATTATCAAGATTGCAAAAGACGGCAACGCGGAACGTTATGACGAAATTGACTCTTTAACAGAAAAAGCTGCATCAATCGGTAGAAAAGATGCAGATACGTCATCCCCTCTCGAAAACGTTGATGGCGACCTTTCAAAGGAAGATGTTGTAATAATCCCTACAGGTATTAAACAGTTGGATGAAGCTCTTGGAGGAGGTGTTGAAAAAGGAAAACTTGGCCTTATTATCGGTTCTTCGGGATTTGGAAAATCTCAGCCTCTCGATGCAAGAATATTAACACCAAATGGCTACAAATTAATGGGTGACATGAAAATTGGTGACCAAGTAATAGGTAGAGATGGTAAAGCCCATGATGTCATAGGCGTGTTCCCACAGGGAATGAGACCTATATATAAATTAACGTTTTCTAATGGCACGACCTGCGAATGCGATGAAGAACATCTATGGAGTGTATCCTCAACTAAGGATAGGGCAAAAAATGAGTACCACGTAAAGACTTTAAAAGATATACTTAAAGAGGGGCTAAAAATTAATAGTGGCGATAAAAGGAGAAATTTTAAAATTCCTAAAGCCGAAATAGTTAACTTTAATGAGCAAAAACTTAATATAGATCCATATCTCGTTGGTTATTATTTTGGGGACGGTTGTTTTTCAAGAGTTGGACTTTCAGTAGGCGCTTTTGATAATGAACGAATCAAAGAGGAACTTTTACCTATCTTAAAAGAGGATTTGCATATTTTTTATAGAGAGAAAAGAAATATATTCTGCTATGATATAATTGGGAAAAGTAAAGAAAATTTAAGAAAAGAATTTGGATACTCTAATTCCTATAATAAGGAAATCCCAATGATTTATCTTTTCAATACTGTTGAAAATCGTATAGCCTTGCTTCAAGGACTTATGGATAGTGATGGATATGCAAATAAGAATGGAAGTTGTGAATTTTGTTCAAAGAGTAGAAGACTTGCAGAACAGGTGCAATTTTTGGTTCGTTCATTGGGTGGATATGCATCTATGACGGTTGCAACTTCGTCATATTTCAATAAAAAGAAAAATGAGAGAATCATATGCAAAGATAGATACCGTGTAACAATTAGTTTTTGCGATGAAAGCATTAAGCCATTCCGTTTGCAGCGCAAACAGGAGAGAGTAAAATACCGTAAAAAATATAAGGAAAATATTTTTATCGAGTCCGCTGAATATGTGGGTGAAAAGGCTGCACAATGCATTATGGTTAATTCTGATGAGCATTTGTATCTAACTGAAGATTTCATTGTAACACATAACACTTCTATGACAACAGGTTTTGCTGCATATGCAGCAACACAAGGTTTTAGAGTGCTTCAAATTGTATTTGAGGATACTCATAGGGATATCCATAGAAAATATATGTCCTACATTTCTGAAGTAGAAAGCAAAGACCTTAATAAGGATACCGAGACTACTGATTACGTTAGGCAGTCATTGAAAAATTCTCCTATGAGTGAATTAATCAATAATAATATTCGCACAATTAGACTCGAATCAGGAGAGAAAACCGCTACAGATATTAAGAATATCATCAAGAAGAAAATCAATGAAGGTTTCAAACCTGATATGGTTATTATTGACTACTTTGAGTGTGTAGCCCACGAAAGAGGTACCTCTACAGACAAAGAAGAAGTCAAGGAAGGAAAAACCATGCGTAAATTTGAGAATATGGCAGCGGAATTTGATGCATTATTTTGGATAACAACGCAGGGCAATAGAGACTCATTTGGCGCGGAAATCATCACACAGGATAAAGTTGGAGGCTCAATCAAGAAAACACAGATTGCACATGTCATCCTTTCAATTGCGAGAAATCTTGATGATATGGCAAGTCAGAAAGCAAACATTACAATTCTGAAAAATAGAGGTAATATGGCAGGAAAGACATTCAACGGATGCCACTTTAATAATGGTACGTGTCGTATCACATGCGATGATGTGGTTGACCTTGTAAGTGTTTTGGCATATAACGAGAATGCAAAAGACGTTATTGAGAACAAGATGGACTACTACAAGCAGAAAATTCGGGAGCAAAAAGCTGCAAAACAGGCAAATGCTGAAAAAGAATTTGCAAACAATGACTTTCAGTAAAAAACCTCGTTATCGTTATTGACAATAATTTTAAATTGTATATTTTTTATTAAAAAACTATAACTGAATGGAAGTAAGAAAAACAAATGGTTCCTTTGAGGAATATGATGTCAAAAAGCTTAAAAACATTGTCAGGAAGGTTTATAAGAAAGCTAAAATTAATTTTACAAAGGAGGACATTAATGACATTGTGGATAACCTATATGTATATGATGGAATTCTATGCTCTTTTATTCGAACCCAACTCGAAGACAAATTCAAAAGCATTGACAACAACCTGTATGTAGCATATACGCAGGCAAAGAAAGAAGCCGATGAAACCGCCGATTTCGTCAGCAACAAAAAAAAGTTCATTGAAAATTACAAGAAGGCAAGCAATACGGCAAATGCCACAGTCGATGACAACTCTAATGTATGCAATAAAAATGTTGGTGTTCTCAATGCCGAAATTCATAAGGCTGACAACATTAAGATTAGCCGAGGCATGATAACGGATAAATTGAAAGAACTTTATCCTAATTTTAATGCCAAGAAATATGCGCAAGACATTGATAATCATTTAATTTACAAACATGATGAAAGTTCGTTTTCTGGCGCGATAGCGCCCTACTGTACTTCAATTACAATGTATCCGTTCCTTATCAATGGGCTTAAAAACATTGGCGGACTGTCAGCTACTCCTAAAAACATAGATTCCTATTGCGGAATGTATTGCAATTTGATTTTCAATATTTCAGCACAATACGCAGGGGCGGTTGCAACATCAGAAGCACTACTGTATTTTACTTACTTTGCAAAAAAAGAATGGGGTGATGATTTTTATCTGCATGCGGATTCCATTTATAAGGTTGGACCGAAACTGCGAGACTTGCTAAATAAAACACATTATTGGTGTGATACTATTACGGAGTTAGCCGAACATGATTTCGGAAGTGAAGAATTGAACCTTCTGAGGGATGAAATCATTGAAGAAACAGAAAGGCCTTTGACAGATGAAGAACTTAAGGATTTTGTTGAACATGTAAAGAAAGACCCTAACTATAGCATTAAGCTTGGTGATGGTTCCCGTACTATCAGAAGCCAAATCTATCAATATTGGCAGCAAATCATTTACAGTATCAACCAACCTGCAGGTTCAAGAGGATTGCAATCACCATTTACTAATTTTTCATATTTCGATAAACCGTTTTTTGACGGAATGTTCGGAGATTTTATGTTCCCTGATGGGACAAAACCTGATTGGGAATCCCTGAAATGGATTGAAAAAGAGTTTATGATGTGGTTCAATAGAGAGAGGCTGAAATGCATTATGGCTTTCCCGGTAGAGTCATTTACATTGCTCTATAAGGACGGAAAATTTGAGGACGAGGAAATGTTCCAATTTGTATGTGACGAATACGCCCGAGGACATAGTTTCTTTACTTACATCAGTGACACTGTAGATAGTTTGAGTTCTTGTTGTAGACTCAAGAATAAAATTCAAGCGAAGGAGTTTAATTTTACTAATGGCAACATCGGAATCCAGACTGGAAGTAAATCAGTAATTACCATTAACTTGTCTCGAAACATCCAAGATTGGTTTAATGGCGAGAAATCAAAAAATCCCGAATATAAATTTTCGCATAATTCTTACGCAAGCCTGCGGAAATATTTAGGAAAGTTGCTTGAGAGGATTTACAAGTATCATACGGCATATAATGAATTGCTGTGGGATATGTATGATGCAAATCTGCTTCCTGTATATAAGGCAGGCTTCATCAATCTGAACAAGCAGTACCTGACGATTGGTTTGAACGGACTGAACCAAGCAGCGGAATTCCTTGGGCTGACATGCAGTGACAACAAGGATTATGAAGAGTTCTGCCAACAGATATTTTCTTGCGTAAAAGAGAATAATGAAGCCCATAAAGTGACGGAAGGAAAACATAAGCTCACATTCAATACAGAGCAAGTCCCTGCAGAGTCGCTTGCAGTAAAGAACTATAATTGGGATAAGGAGGATGATTATTGGGTTCCTGAAGATACTAATTTGTATGCAAGTTATGTATTTAAGCCAAATGACAAGAATGTCAGCATCTTGGAGAAGATTAGGTTGCACGGAAGGCGTTTTATCGGAGATTACCTTGATGGCGGTTCCGCTGCTCATTTGAATTTGGATTCCCATCTGACCACAGAGCAATATGAAAAGATATTGAAATATGCAGCACAGGAAGGATGCCAATATATTACTTTCAACGTTCCTAATACGTCTTGCCCTGAATGCGGATGGATTGGAAAACAACCCGTATCAAAGTGCCCTAAATGTGGAAATACGAATTTGGACTACTATGATAGAATAATCGGCTATCTCACCAAGATAACCAATTGGAGCGAAGGAAGACAAAAGGAACAAAAGATTAGAGTCTACGAGCATGTAGGCGAAAATTAATTTTCCCAAAAAGCTATCTCTTGAAAAAGAGGTAGCTTTTTTTATTTTTATTAAAAAAAATGGGAAAAATTAATATTCTTGTAGTACCATCCGACAATCAGGGTGGAGTAGGATTTTATCGTTCCATACAACCGCATTTACAACTTGAGAGGCAATTTCCTGATGATTTCAGTGTCACAATAGACATGAACCCTAACTTTTATGATTTGCTTGGTTTCATGAAATATCAGATAATTCATATACATAAAGCTCTTTTCGGCAATATGGAGCAATTCCGTAGTGCAATGGCCTTTTTTAAGATACACGGAATTGTCACTATTATGGATATTGACGATCATTGGAGACTCGGACCGCATCATCCGCAGTTCTTATCTCAGAGGCATAGTGGAAGTGACAAAATTTTACTTGAAAACATGAAACTGTTTGATTATGTTACAACAACGACCGAACTTTTTGCCGACGAGATTAAACGGTTCAATGGGAATGTAAAGATATTTCCAAATGCCATCGACCCGACGGATTCGAGATTTGCAGTACACAAAAAGCCATCCAACAGGCTCAGGGTTGGTATGATAATGGGGTCTTCACATGAATATGACGTACAGTTGTTAGGTAATATTTCTAATCAGTTGGCAGGCATGGGGGATCTTGACAAGATACAACTGGTTTTGTGTGGATTTGATACCAGAGGAAGCATGACAATTATCGATCCAAGGACAGGACAGCAACAACAACGCCCGCTAATGCCTAAGGAAACTGTATGGTATCGTTACGAAAAGCAGATTACCGATAACTATAAGATTGTAAGCCCTCAGTACAAGCATTTCCTTGATGCATTCCTATGGGCGAGTGTTTATCCTTTTACCGACAATGAGCCATATAAAAGGTGCTGGACTAAGGATATGAACCATTATTATGAGCACTATTCCGAAGTGGATGTCCTTCTTGCCCCATTGGAAGAGAATGATTTCAACAAGGTTAAATCACCATTAAAAGTTGCGGAATGCTGTTTTTCACACACTGCAATAATTGCACAAAAGTTTGGCCCATATACCATTGACTTAAAGAGTATTTTCGACCGCAACGGCAATATATCTTCAGACGGCAACGCAATGCTTGTAGAAAGCTCTAAAAACCACAAGCAATGGGCAAAATATATCCATAAGTTGGCAAATGACCCCGAACTCGTAAAGATAATGCAGGAACGACTTTACGATAGTGTTCATGAGAAATATGATTTGAGGAACGTTACAAAAGACAGGGCGGAATGGTACAAAAAAATAGTTTCTGACAAAATGTCATAGAAAAAAACAGAAGGCATAATCCTTGTTTTTATTGATTTTTTTTTAAATAAAATTAATTTTAAGATAAAAAGAACATGAAAATCTGTTTAACAATTGATGACGTAATAAGAAACAAAACAAAAGCCTTCATCAAGGCATATAACAAAGAAAAGGGAACTGATATTGATCCTGATACGTTTGTACCCACAAGTGCTGTTTTGAGTGATATGTTCAAGTTTAAATCCGTGAAGGATTATTATCGTTTTCTTTATGATGATTATCATTTTGAAATTTTTGGAGAAGCTGAACAATGCACGAGGATGCTTGATAAGAAACTCAACTTATGGCTTATTGAACAAAATGATAATTTGGAAATGGAAGGGAAGGAGGCTGACTTCATGCTGGCAAACTTGAGGGAGTTCAATCAATCAATCGGAGATACGTATTTCTATCTGTCAAAGATTGCAACAAGGATTAGGGAGGTATTTTTCCCTAAAGATCCCGATGACGTATGGAAGAAATGCGACATTTTGATTACGGCAGACCCTTATCTGATTGAAAATAAACCCGAAGGCAAAACAGTCGTAAAAATCGAAATGCCATATAATAAAGACAAGACGGCCGATTTCACATATAAGAATTTGGACGAGCTGCTGTCAGATAAAGAATTTATAACAAAGGTAGGAATTTAATAAAAATGACGGAAAAAGACACAAAAGTCATTTCAGCATTGGAAGCTGAAATCAAAAAGATTGCAAACAAAGAGAACAACCTTTATTTTTACGTATATGATACAAAGGGTTCACCATCTGAGAGCTTGTATTATATTTATGATTTAGCATTACAGTGCCGCGATTTAGGTTATAAGGTTAAGATGCTTTATGGAGACAAGGAATTTGTCGGTGTTGAAAAATGGTTAGGCAAGGACTATAGTGATTTGCCCCATGCTAACATTGAAAAGGATGCGGTGCCGCTTTCGGTTTCCGACGTGCTGTTTATTCCTGAGATTAATACCAATGTAATGGCTGCAATCAAGAACAAGAAAGAAGCCCTTTGTAAAAAGGTAGCTATTCTGACAAGCATGAGGTATCTTTCAGATATCATGAGACCAATCGGTACGACTTGGGACAATTTGGAAATCAACGAATGCATCACTATGACAGAAGCCTTGGCAGAAAACATCAAATCTGTTTTCCCATCAGTGAGGACACATGTGGTAAGACCGAGAATCAATAAAGTATTTACCTATGACGCATCGAAGCCAAAACCGTTAGTTATCAATATTATTTCAAAGACAAGCGAGCATGCAAATTCGATTGTGAATAATCTGCATTGGAAATATAAGACATATGGGTTTCTTGCAATTAGAGAACTTAAAGGGCTCCCGTTTGAAGAACAGGCAAAAGCGCTGCAGGATTCTTTCTTGACCATTTGGCTTGATACTGATACCGAGTTTGGTCTTGAAGCTTTGGAAGCTATGGCTTGTGGAAGTATAGTTGCAGGCAAGATACCTGAAAACGTTCCCGAGTGGATGACTGACGAAAAAGGCGAACTTAAAGATAATGGTATTTGGTTTACTAAAAACAGCGATATACAGGACGTGATTGCGAGTGCAGTACAGACATATCTCTATGACAAGATGCCTGAAGTCTTGTACGAAGAAATGGAAAAGACGGTAAAAGCATATGACAGTTCAGTATCAGAAGAAAGCGTCAAAAAGACAATAGATGATGATATTATCGGAAACAGAGTGAAAGAGTTCGAATTGTTGATTTCCGGAATTAAAAATAATAAAGATAAAGAAACCGAAACAGAATAATGTTAGATGTCACAGTAATCGTACCTCTCAAGAAACTCGGCAAGACAGAGGAGAAATATTTAAACAGGGCAATTGGGAGTCTTTCTGATAATAAAGAATTAAATTTAATATTTGTTGGACCAAAAAAAGTTTTAGAAAAGGCTGAAACCATTGCCAAGAAGCAAGCACCTTCCATTCCTTGCGAATTAATGGAAAATGATGAAACCGATATTTTCAAACAGATTAATAAGGCGGCTTTTGCCTGTTCAAGTAAATTTTTCTCTGTTTTGGAATTGGATGATGCCTATACATCAAATTGGCTACAGTCTGCAGAAGCCTTCATCAATAATAATTATGGCAACAGCGTATATTTATTGATTGAAGAAATTGTGAACAAGGAAGGTATTTCACAATATTTCGCCAACGAAATGGCGTGGAACCCTGCTTATGTGGGCGATAGTCTTGGGGTACTTACCGAAGAAGCTATTAAGGCATATCCTAATTTTATTTTCTCAGGAGCACTAATCAATACAGAAGACTTTATCACAGTGCATGGACTGAAATCGTCAATAAAGGTTGCTGCATGGTATGAGTTTGCATTGCGCCTGATAGTGAATAAAAAACAAATTTTCACAATTCCAAAAATAGGCTATCTCCATACTGTCGGAAGAGAGGATTCTTATGACGAGAACATACGCAAGGAAATCTCCGAAGAGGAGGGAAGATGGCTGGTAGAAACCGCAGTAGAAGAAAGCAACTTTATTGATGACAGAAATTTAAAATTCGAAAAATCAGGAGAGTAGTTAATGTTGAATACTGTGGTGGCTAAATACGGGCACTGCAGTATTCGTTATTATTGGGGCAATAGAGATACTATTACATATAGTATAAAAAGGAAAGCATAATGTCATTTTATGGAAAGTCCCGTTGAAATATAATAATATTTAAGACTTTTTAGAAAATGGCACGAAGAAGGAAAGCCGACAACGCGAAAGAGAATTATTGGGGCGACAGAGAAGAGCAGGCAGTAATAGACTATCTCGCTACCGATGACAGAAAAGAAAAAAATGAAATCTATAACAAGATACTAAGACCTGCGCTTGATACCTTGATAGAGTGTATAATTAGGAGATATAAATTGTTTGTGCCTGAAGAGGACTATGATGTGACTTTTCGGGATGTTTCGACATTTATTTTTGACAAATTTGACAATTTTAAACCTGGTGAGCATAAGGCATATTCTTATTATGGAACAGTATGCAAGAACTATCTTATCGGCAGGATAGAAAAGTACACTAAGTCTCTTGAAAAAAATCCGTCATACGACCTGATGGAATCTAACCTGAACAATAATATTCGTTACTCCGAGGAAATGGATAAGGGGCAAGAGGTTGCACAAGAATGTATTGAAAGGCTTACTGAAAAGATTCAGCACATGCTAAACGATTCTTCCCTAAAAGAGAATGAGAAAAAATTAGGCAAAGCGCTGATCAGCCTTTTTCAGGATTGGGATTTTATCCTAACAACAGACGGAAGTTATAAGCTCAACAAAAGTGCTGTATTGTTATTCTTAAAAGATGCGACAGGTATGGATGCCAAAGGTATCAGGGACAATATGAAAAAATTCAGAAAAGCATTCTTGTTAGCAAAAAGTGAAACTATTGAGTAACCATGAATAACGTAATAAAAAAGAACTTTTCAGTTAGGTTAAATAATCTTGACAAAGTAGAACAACTATTGCAGGAAACATATGATTTAGCTTGCCAACAATATAATACAATTCAGAATGAAATTAATAAAGTCGCAAATTCAACGATTATAAAAGATTTGGATATTGATGGTAAAGAGAAGTATGGCAAGGTAATGAGCAATTATATCACGCTTCAGCAAAAAGCTATTGCTCAAAAATTTGACATAGCAAAATTAATGTCAGAAGTCCTTAAATCAGGAGGCGATGTAAAGAAGGCCATTGATGAAACAAAGAAAACCACCCTTAACATTAGCGAATTGAGACGTATAGCAAAGGCAGGACTACCGACAGCAGATGAAGTCAATGAAGTCGAAGAATATACTTTAAAGAAACCATAATGGGCGAAAATAAAAATAAGGAGAAGAAAGAAAAAGTTCTTGGCTCTATCGCATCAATACAGACATTATTGGAGCGATATCCTGTACTATTGACAGCCGATAGTGACAATAACGGTAATGGCAATACTAACGTTTCCATGAGTTTTCTTATGGCATTATTGGGGATGCTTAATGTCACACAACAGGACATTGTAACATGGATGGCACGTATGATGTCAAGCAAGTCCGCAGACGGAATTTTAAATACAATAGAAGAAGCTGTCAAGGTAATCTTGCTGACTAACATCAAGTCATTATATACCTGTTCCGCAGATCCGCTAATTTCAGATGAACTGCTTGGCGACTACACAGATATCAACGGGCAGCCTGCTAAAGGAAAGGGGCTTGAGATTGACCTTGAAGTTGCAGATATAATGAATATTTTGTCATTTTGCCCATTGTCATATGAAGGGGAAGCCTTTTATTTTGACAACGGTACAGACAATGCGGTCATACGGGAGATTTCCGACTTATGGAAATCGAGAGATTTCAATGCCTTTTTATGGTATGTAATCAATCGTGCGCAAACCAATAAATCTGAGGAAAGAAAGCGAGTATGGGATAATAGATGCCGTTACTTTAAGAATAGAGAATACTCAAATGATTTCTTCGCAGTTGATGCAAATGCAGTCAAATACTTTACTTGTGAATACGTTGAGAAGCCTGAAAATATAACAAAAGCCTCTAATGTGTTGAAGATTTTTCTTAATTCGGAAAGGTATAAATACAGGCGAAAATCAATGAATATTGATATAAATCGTACTATTTTCGAATTTAATTACGATTTTATTTATAGCCTAAAACTTTTTGATAGCAAAACATTAACCGCCCAAATTGTCAATGCTGTATTAGGGCTCTCATCCACTGTCACAGGAAATATGACAATTCAGCATCAGGTGGTACAAGAAAAAATCCACGAGGCCGTGCGGCGCATTTTAGAGGATGATGACGACGGCAATACAAGCAATGCAGGAGATTCATATTTTAAATTTTCGAATGATGAGTATAACACGCTATTGGATGCTGCAACAAAAAAATACAATGGTAAATATCAAACAGGTGAAAATAGCACAACTAATGTTTCATTCGACATTATAAAACAATCCATACAAAATATTAATTGGGCACGGAACACAGACGAAGAAATCGAAGCTATAAGCAATGTATTCGGAACGGCAGCAAGAAGTATTTCAAACGATACAGAACGAACAACAACATCTGACGATTGGGGCGTTGCATTCAGCATTGAAACTAATTTGTTGAAAAAATTTATCGAAGAACTGTCAACTCAGTTAGTCATAACACTTTTGTCGCCTAAAGTTGTCATTCTATATGCTGTAAATGCCTACATAATGAAGGGTAATGCTGATGATTTGAAATCTTGGGAAACATTCTTCGGTACATTTGGAAACTTAATAAAATCGGTAGCTAAGAAGATTAAGGATATTATTATCCAAGAATTGTATGCTTTTGCCATGGATAAGTTAAAGCCGCTTTTAGAACTCTATACCAATAAACTGCTATTGGAGACAATTCGGGATTATAAAGATTTACTCGTAAACCTTAAACGGCTCTGCCTGCCTTCCAATAGTAGCAACGGAGGAACAACCCATCTGATTGACAAAGTGGATTATGCTGACATTATTCCGTCTAAAAATAAACCTTAAAAATGTTTAGAAAGAAATGACATTAGAATATATTTGTAATTCTTTGATAGAGCTGATTGATAAAGCCAGAAAACCTATGACGTATATACCTGCAGCGTTATTGGTCTGTAGCGCCATTAATCGGCCGGGGTTATCATCCATGACAGTAGCCTCCAATATCATTAGGAGGCAAACAGAAGCAGGGGCTCCTGTAGGCCCTTCAGCAGACGGTTCTCCGAATATTGCAGAAAGAATGGAAAGAATTCGTGTGGAAGAAATTCTTAAAGCAATCAAATTAGATGCCAATGTCCAAATAGGTATTCCAATCGGAGGAATTAAAATTACGGGTACAGGTGCAAACGCAGGAGGCCCTGTCATTATAAAAGGATTTAATAATAATGCGGCTCACGGGCAAGGAATTGTAAGTTAAATTATGATAGCGACAGCAAGAGTAATCAATGTTTATGATGAATATGACGGAGATAGAATAAAGGTGCGGCTTCTTCCTGCCGATCAGTACAAGACCGACGAGAATCTCCCATACGCTTTTCCTATACTACCGAAAATGTTTAGGGTAAAGCCTAAAGTAGGGGAGGCGGTACTGATAATAACCCCTGATGACGACACGAGGGGACAGAGGTTTTATTTCGGGCCGATAGTTTCTCAGCCGCAAAATATGGATTATGATGACTTTGTGGCTGGAGCAACGACATTACTTAAAGGCGCGATAAAAACGCCATCGAAAGCACCGTCATTGAATCCTGTTTCGGAAGGTTGTGTACCTAAGGATGAAGAGGTATGCGTTTATGGTAGAGGGGATACCGACATTGTTTTAGGCGACAGAGATGTTAGGATTAGAGCGGGAGTAAGAAACATTGTTGATGAAGGCGGCGAAAAACAGCTAAGATTCAATGGAAAAGATGCGGCCTTATTGTCATTGAAATATTATGATGACGGCTTAAAGACGGATGAACAGACAACAAAAAGTCGGGCGGTACTTGCAGGAACGGACATTGTTTTGGCATCAACCGATGGTGATCCGTTTTTCAAAATGGACGACAAGGAAGAGAACATATCGGACGAAGTGTTTTCTGAAATGTTACAGAAAGCGCACCAATTACCTTATGGAGATGTTCTTGTTGATTTTCTGAGGATGTTTATAAAAATGTTCAAATCCCATACCCATAAATATCACAACATGCCCCCATGTCCCGATTCTGAGTCATTAAAATTTGATACAAAATATCCGACAGAAAATCTTGAAGATAAATTGTTGAGCAAACATGTTAAGACAAACTAAAAGAAAAAAAGCAGGCTAAAAAAATTAGTCTGCTTTTTTTGGCTATTTAGTATATTTTTATTTGCAATCCTGCTCATCAGTGTTCTCCCAAACTCTTGCCTGATTGGTTTGGTCTCTCTGTTGCTGAAGTTTTGTCCTGTTTGCATTCAATGACTTCGCTGATGGGCCTGCCGTTCTGATTTTACTCTTGCCATAATCTGTAGCAACATTTGCATCTACACGGGATTTATTCTGACCACTTATAACGTCTTGCCTTATAGAAGATTTATATTCTTGAGCAATTGCCTTAGGGTCAAAACCGTTTTGTCTACAATAGCTTACAAAAGCCGCTTTTGCACGATTGACATCGCCCATAAGTTTACTATAAGATAGAGCATCACCGGCAGCATCACCCTGATGGTAGTCGTTCTGCATATTATGGAACTTTCCTGCAATACCGTTACCGTTTCTCATAGACTGTCCAAAATTACGGCCAACATTTTTCAAACCGCTCCAAAATCCCTCATCAGTAAGAGACTCTTTAATTGCCTGATGAAGCTGTTTTATTTCATTCTCGCTTAATGCCAACTGTTTAGCTGCTGCGTAACCGCCATTTGAGCCCGCAAATGCTGCGTTAGCCTTCTTGCTGACCTGTGATTTCATCTGATTTGCCTTTGTGAAAAGAGCACGATATTTCTTATACAGATCAAAGGCCTTTTCCTTTTTCCAACTTCCACGAATACTTTCACCATCACCTGTACCCAACATTTTATCCTTAGCAGTGTCCCACGCAGCACCAACTCTGCTTGCAAAACTTTCATTGGTTCTCATTTCGTTAAGAATCGCTTCTTTCACAATAGCCTTGAGTTTGTCTTTATTCACTTGTGTATTTTCCATTATAATTAAATGTTTTACTATAAATAGTTTTATAAATCAAAACTTTTTATTATATTTGCAACAAAAACCATAAAATCATGAAAGAAATATATTTTGCAGGCGTTGCTGCAAGTTTTTTATTAATCGTCATCGTGATGATTAGGAATAAATTTTGGAATGATTTCAAAGAATGCACCTCAAAAAGTGAAATCTTCGGAATGGCTTTCAGTGTCTTTATAGGCTTTTTCATGTATTCGCTTTTTTCATGGCTCTCATTTGCTGAATTGATATACTCCGAGTTCTTTTCAAGAAATTAAACGGTATATATTTTCATAGGCTTAGCCGCAAGTATAGTTTTGGTGCTTTCCACAATTTCAGCCTGTTTTTTCAAAACTTCACTCGGAGTCATTCTTTCCAAACGCTTGATAAGTTCCTCCATAGTGTTGCTATATTCAGTATCTGCTTGCGAAGTGAGCATCTGATAGTCCATTTTCAGTTCAGCATTAGGAATTGAGACAGTACCGCTAAATTTACCTCTAATCTGTGCCAATGTGCGTTTGGAAAGAGCGAAGAACAATTTTCTTACAACGGTTTTCGTAGGACCGTTCAGGAATGCATAGTCCATTTTTTCCAAAGGAATTTGATCAGGAGTAATAATGACATCAGGATTCTGCCTGCGACATTCATCAGCATCATCCTTTGATGAAACATCGTAATAGGTGTACCATACCTCGCAACCTACAAGATTGAAGCCTCCAACCATGTTAGGAGTGTTGCCAAAACTTAATTTAGAACCGGGAGTTGAATAGAGATGCACAATATGAGTACCATTGGGCCCTGCAGTTACCTTATATGTTAAGTCCCCCCTCAACAGACGGCTTTTAAAAGCAAGATCCGTTGCCATATATGCAATATCTGCGCTTTGCGCAATGTAGAAGCCTCCGATAGGACCGAAAGAACCGCCTCCTGCCTGCCCATAACCACCGGCAAAACCTAACATATCAAGCCCGCCATAACTTGCATACAATGCTGCTTGTGATGTAGATGTGTTGCAGTACATGACATTATTTATCTCTCTTCCTGCGGGGATTAAATAACTTTGTTTACCCGCTTCTATGGTTATAAAATCCTTCTTCAATTCCCACGGTCCCCTTTGCTGAAGCCCTACCTCTTTAGAGAACCAATAACTGAAATCTTTGGACATATCCATTGTTCTCATGGAAAGTGCATAAGCCATATCCATATTTGAAACATTCTTTCCATAAAGGCTTGCCCATTGTGTTTCCACAAGCCAATTCTGAACCTTTTCAGCATAATCTTGCACAGCCAAATCCAAATTGGCGCATAATTGTTCGTCCGTTATTTCAACCTCCACTATAGGAGCACCCATAGTTTTTCTAAAACTATCAAATAATGAAGATATTTCCTCAGTCATTTTGCTATTCATAACTGTAAAACTTTTATCTATAAATAGTTTTTTAGAGCATAAACTATTTATAATAATAGAAATAGTTATGGCAATCATTGATGTAGAACAAATACAGAATGAATATTTGAAATGCTTGCAGGATACTTCACATACATATATGATACCTGCATACTTGAAAACCTATGATGCGACACAACGAAAAGAGGTGCCGTTTCAGTTGTTTCCGCGCCAAAAAGATTTATGCTCCGCTTTGGGAAGTGACTCTAATGTTATTACAACAAAGCCACGACAGGCGGGTATCACCACAACGGCAGGTGCATTCATTTCCTGTGAAATAGCCTTGGCTGATCCCGAATCGCCAATAACCGTACTCGTAATCGGCAACACAATCGATCTTGCAATGCAGATGGTAACCAAAATCCGTGAATTCCTATTTCAGTTGCCATTATGGTTTTGGGATTTTGAACTTTATAAAAAAGATTTGGAATCACCGATAAACCGTAAGGCGGCACTTTTCAAGATATGCAATACTAAAGAGTTAATATTAAAGAATGGCTGCAGGGTTGTAGCACGTTCATCTGGTCCTGACGCTTCCCGAGGAGTCGGCGGTGTAACATGGCTAATCTTTGATGAGGCGGCCTTCATTGAAAATGGTAAAGACGTATATGCATCTGCCCTTCCTACAGTTTCTACAGGAGGGCATGTTATAATGATTTCCACTCCGAATGGTAAAGATCAATTGTATTATGAAACATATAGGCAAGCCAAGGCGGGAACTAACAACTATTTGTGTGTGGAATTAAAATGGTATCAAGACCCACGCTATAATAAATTCTTGGAGTGGGTACGCAAAAATGCCGATACGGGAGAGTATGAAATACTAAAGGAGCCTACAATAGATAAGGAAGGGCATATTGAGTATAACCAAGCGCATTGGGACGCTATGCTGCGAAAAGGCTATAGCCCACGTTCTCCATGGTATGTGACAATGTGTGAATCGTTCAACAACAATTCAATGAAGATTGCACAGGAGTTGGATGTTTCATTCCTTGGTTCAGATTCAAGCGTAATTGCCCCTGAGTTTGTAGAGATGCAAAGAACCAAAAATGTGAGAGACCCCGACCCTCGTTATAAAGATCCGCAACTCGAAGAAACATGGGTATGGAAGCCGCCTATTAAAGGGCATACATATATAATGTCCATCGATAACTCAAGAGGAGACGCGGATGATGCGACAGCCCTTGAGATTATAGACCTTGACGGAATTGACGACGACGGCACTCCTTGTGTTGAACAAGTACTTGAATATAACGGCAAAATTTATGGAGATGCCATTGGAGAGATAGCATATAACTATGGAATGTTGTATAACCAAGCATTTATTGTTGTTGAAGATATTGGCGGCTACGGTTCAGCTACTATTTTGACATTAATTAGACTCGGTTATCCAAATCTCTATTATGACGATCCTTCATTGAAGAACTACACATCACAAAACGACGCAACAACCTTGACCGTAACGGAAAAGGGGCTACCCGGCTTTCATAGTTCCTCAGTGCGTTTCCAAATGTTGTCAAACTTCGCCAATCTCATTAGAACTAACCAATTCAAAATCAGGTCATTGCGCGTATGCAATGAACTTGATACGTGGATATATAAAAACGGAAGAATGGACCATAAAGACGGCTGCCATGACGATACCTTGACTTGCTTAGCAATGGGCTTGTTTGTTGTAGAATTTTCAATAAAGAAGCAAAGAGAGAACCGCAATAAAGATGTTGCAATGGTCAATGCCATGATAAATGTTAATAGCCGTATCAGATATAATGAGAATGGTTTCAGCGACAAAAATGATATACAGGATAACGTCCCTAAAAAGAAGAAATTTATAATGCCGATTGTAATCAATAATGTAACATACAATCCGAAGGCTAAAGAGGCATATAATGCAAGTAAGTGGCTTTTAAAATAATAACAAATATAAAAAACATATAAATATGTCATGCGGATGTGGTGGCACTAAGGTGCAAAAAAATCCTGTCAAGCAGGTAGTAAAAAGGATACCGTCTTCTACAACAGTCGAAAAAGTAACAAGGACAATAAACCGCCCTGTAATAAAGAGGCCTGCAAGATAGACAACGACGCTCAAGTTAATAGCTTGGGCGTTTTTCATGTTGATAAATGGCAGCGGAAAATTATTTTTATTATAAGGAAACTATTTATAGGATATAGTTCATTTATAAAGAAATGGCAAATAATAATACAATATTTCAACGACTTACAAATGTTGTCATTGGTGCTGGCAATGGAACTATGAGCAATCCGAAACCGCAGCCGATAACATATAACATACGGCCAAAAGATACAGTTATAGCTTCTTTTGCCAACAAGGAGGAAAGGGATAAAAAACTTGCGCAGTTGAAGCAGCAGAGACTTCTTGCCTACCAGTGGGCCAAAACAGGCTATGACAGCCAAATGGAACAGTTAGCAGGCGCTACTCAGGTGAGCGTAATGTACAGAGATGCTGACCTGATGGACCAGTGGCCTGAAATCAATGCAGCATTGCATATTTACGCGGAAGAGGCTACGACCATCAATGCAAAAGGCAAGATGCTTAATATCTATTCGAAATCGGAACGCATCAAAAGCATTTTGGAAGACCTTTTCAACAATCGTCTGGACATAAATGTGATGCTTCCTCTGATTACACGTGCGACTTGCAAGTATGGCAATGAATTCATGTTCTTGAACATTGACGACAAGTTAGGTGTCAAAGGATGGAGAGAACTTCCTGTTCATGAAATGAAACGTTTAGAAAACGGTTTGAGTAACCTTTATGGTGGTGCTTTCAATGGAAGCCTTTATAATTTGAAACCTGACGAGACTAAATTTGTATGGTTGGGGCACAATGAAATGATGCCTTTCCGCAATTGGCAGGTAGCGCATTTCAGGCTAATTAAGGATTCAATATTTTTGCCTTATGGTGTCAGCTGTCTGAATGGAGCACGAAGGCACTGGCGTATGCTTTCAATGATGGAGGACGCGATGCTTATCTATCGTCTTGAAAGGAGCATTGAAAGGAGGGTTTTCAAGGTTAATGTCGGCTCTATTGACGATGCGGATATCCCTGCATTTGTTCAGGAGTTTTTCAATAGCGTTAAAAGAGCCCCTATTATTGACCCTACAACAGGGCAGGTGGATTTGAGGAAAAATTTCCTTGATGTTTCGTCCGACTACGTTATCCCTGTACGACCGGGAGCCGATCCTTCGGCTATAGAGACGCTGCAGTCAGCAACAAACCAAACATCAATGGAAGATATTGAGCTGATGATAAATCATATTTTGTCTGTTCTGCGTATACCTAAACCATTCCTTAATTTTCAGGAAGCGCAAGGAAAGGGACAGAACCTTTCATTGATGGATGTGCGGTTTAACCGCACCGTCAATGGTATTCAGCAAGCAATCCTTATGGAGTTGAACAAGATCGCAATCATTCATCTTTTCTTATTGGGATTTGACAAAAGCGAACAGACAAACTTCACATTGTCATTGAACAATCCGTCAAATCAAATAGAAATGATGGAATTAGACAATCTTACAAAGAGGCTTGCAGCGGCGGCTACTGCAGTGGCAGAACAGGGTGGTGGGCTTCCTCTAATGTCTTGGAAACAGATGCAAAAAGAAATTATGGGTAGAACTGATGCTGAGATATATCAAATGCTCAATGATATACGCCTTGAAATGGCACTGTCTGCAGAGTTGCAACAGACAAGTCAAATTATTAAACGTACAGGTTTATACGACAAGACTGACAGAATATACGGAGAACCAGGAGCCAAGTATATGGAAGGCCAACAAGGAGGAGACGGTTCATCACCTATGGGAGGCGGTGGCGGAGCTCCTATATTAGGCGGAACTGCAGGCGGTTTTGGAGACGATTTCGGTGGGAATGAACTTGGAGACTTGGGCGAACCCGGTGCTGAAGGGGAAGGTGATATCAACGGGACGGAAGGCGGAGAAAATTTAGCCGATATGGGTGATGAGAGCACACCGCTTCAGGAATCAGAAAGGCCGTTGCCGTTCTTTGAAAAATATAGGCAAGAATTTTATAATAATGAAACTCCGACAGTGAGAGTGCCCGTAATAGACAAGGCTCTTCTTATCAACGAGGAAATCAACAATATAATTTCCGATATTGAGAATTTAGAAAAGAAAAGCGGCAAAATCCTAAGCAAATAAACTATTTATAGGAAAAAAGACATGAGAAAATTTAACTTTGAAAATAGCGAAGACTTTAAAAAATTAAGGGAAAGCATCATCAACGAGATGAATGACCGTTACGAAAGTCTCGTTTTAACTGAAACCTTGGACAGTTTGGCCACAGCCCCGCTCTTTATAACAAAGCACATATTTGAGGCTGTCTCAAAAAACTTATATAATAGTGCCAAAGGCAAAAAAATTATTAAAGAATACGTCAATACCATCAAAGGCAATAAATCTCTTAAAAAAGCATTCGTTATTTATGAGAACATAAATAGGCCGCAATCTGTTTTGTCGCCTGAGCTTTTTGTAAAAGAAACCCTTTCATTTGTACCCCGAATAAACACGAAAGAATATGCGGAGGGGCTGAAGAAACTGAATAGAATTGTAAAGGAATCTGTGTGTATGGCAGAATTACCTTCAGACGAGTTAAAAAAACTAATAACGGAATCCGAAAACGACACAGCAAAGGCTGTAGATTTTCTGATTAACAACCGCAAGACACTCAAGAATGTTGCGGAATATTCCAACAACATTTCAATATTGACCGAATCTGTAAAAAAGAAGAATACGCAGATTTCCGGATGCAGTCCAAATGACGGACAAAAGATCAATGATCTGATTTCGGGTATAAACGAATCTATCACGGGCCTGAAAAAAGAGGAAGCCGAAGTTATAAAGGAACTGACTCTTTCATCTTTGGCGGGCAAGGACGGAAAAGAGATATATGAGTCATACAGACAAAAATGCGAGGCACTTTTAAATGAGGCGGTAGATAATGAAGAGACCGTCGAGGGCCGTTCACGTTTTCAGAAGATGTTGGAGCAGGTTAAGAACAAGAATTATAATGAGGCAACGCTCAATGAAGATGTCCTTAATTTTGCACGCCTTTATTCAACATTGAAAGAAAATGAGTAGAACAGTTATTATTACGGAACAGCAATTGGAGGAAATTTTGGCAAGGGAATTTTTGGAGGAATCCATTTTCCAAGGACAACTTGATATCAAGAAACTTTTGAAATATGTTGCCAAAGGCTATATTGCAGCATTGGCAGCAATCACCCTAATAGGAGTTGCAAAAAATATTTCACAACAAGAGAAAGAAGAGGCTATAGAATCTGTTGCCAAAACAGCCCCTGCTGACCAATGGGCGCTTGCTGCTGACGATGTTATTGTGACTGTTTATAATGCAGTGAAAGGGCAATGCAACAATGACCCCGCGCATACGGCAAGCATGTTCCGACTGAATTTACAGGATGTTGCTTCCCATAAAATCATGGCCATGGAACGGACTTTTATGAAAGAGTTAGGCCTGAAGTATGGAGATGTCGTAAAACTTGAAGGCACATATAAGGGGCTACAGGATGGCATTTATCAAATACAAGATACAATGAATAAACGTTTTGCAGGCAAGCACAAAGTTGACATCTTGGTTCCAAATAACGTTAAGTTCGGAGGAACAGCCAAAGGCACAACAGCAAAGATATATACATTGAAGAACCCTGACGATACGGCAGTTTTTAAGGCTGATATGGCTCCTGAATTCTCCAAACGATAAATTATACTAAAATACAATACAAGTCCCTTTAAAGGGCTAAAACAAAGAAATAGGGGCTCTTGACAGAGAACCTATTTTTTCTTATATTTATTATAAAAGAAATATTATGGCAGGAGAGAGACTGAACAGTGAGAAAAAAATAGAACACAACAAGATAAAATTAAAAATCGGTACAATTGACAAGAAAAAACCGAAGGTGATATATGTCGAAGGACGTACATTTGTCACCCCGAAGGAGGAAAGAGATAATACACCAAGAGACATCACCGACATCAAGCACAATTTTAAAAAGATAATCAATGAGTGTCTCTATCAAAGTGATATTTTTGAGTCAAAATATATTTTAGACTTTCAGGTAGCCGCAGGTGGCATACATATGGGTAAAAAAAGTTTCATGTCATTTCAGCTTATGCTTTCACAAAAGAATGAAGAACTTAAGAAAATGTCTGAAATTAAGGAACTTTGCTTAGACATGTTCCTAAAATTTGCTGACGGGCTTGTCAATGAAACGGAAGGCAGGGGTTATCTCCTGTCAAAAATGAAGAAGAAAATGGAGGAATAATGCAATATTTTTATATCAAACAGGGTTCCACTCTAAACACTCTTAGGGTGGAGCTTGTCAAAGACGGGCGCTATGATTTCATGAAGGCATCCCATTTTGACAACGCGCTGCAAAACGCAGACATAACATTCACAATGGTGGATGAAAATGGCAATCTGAAGGTCTCAAATGCCGAGTGCGTATTGGGAAAAGTTGAAGCGGGCAGTTGTGATGAACATTATGCCATCGAATACCATTGGAAAGAAAGGGACACAAAAAATAAAGGAACTTTTTACGGTACCTTTAAAATTCATTTTAATGGAAACATTGCAGAGGAAGGAGAGGATTATGAGACAGGAGACCTTATCCTGCCGATTTATGAACCGTTGGTCATCGTGATAAAATAAAACGATGCTGAAGACCTTTGTCAATTGCCATTTTAGCAATCATTTTGGTATCCTTGATGCCGTCATCAAAAGAAATAATAGCGTCACAATCCGACAACATCTCCTCATTGCGGAATCTCAAGGCTTCTTTACCGTGAGTCTTCCAATCCGTATAAAAAGTACGGGTTGATAAGCCAAACTTTTCTGCAAATTTGGTAACAAAAGCATCCCCTGTAGTATAAATTGTTACGCCTACAGTTTTTGCCTTTTCTTTAAGACAATTGACACATTTAAGTTCGAAAAATGGGTAGTTTCCCATATTTTCACCACCAACGATAGCAACTTTGAACATAATCAGTAAAATTTTAGATAAATAATTAAAGTTTTAATAAACGTACAAAAATAAAATGGAAAACACATTAGATCATGTAACACTTGAAGAAAAATTAGCTTTGGAGCAGTTATTGAAAGATATGCGAGCTAAAAAGAAAATGGAAAATACAATAAAAGGCGATGCTAACCTCAAAGAAGAAAATTTCTATAGAGATTTAAAATCATTAACAAGCAAAAATGTGCCTAAAATAAGCCACGATGAAATGGAACTTTTAAAATTCTGCCATGGAAGAGACATGAAGAAATTCATAAAAGAAGAATTCGAAAAAAATCCCATTGATTATTCAAAACTTGCAAACGATCCGTCGTGAATGGGATAAAACAAAGGTGGAGGCTATTTCTATAGAATAAGCCTCCATTTTTCGATAAGTAAGTATTGGACCCTACAATTCGTAGGATTTAACTTGCCTATAAATAAAACCCATGTTGGGAAAACGACGATCAAAAAACTATTTATTGTAAAACAAAAATTATGGTAATAAGAACTTTTTTGGATAAAGCGACCACAATAGTATCAGGGAGCGATGACAATTTCGGACTTAATCCGATTTGCATGCTCTCATATGGCCCGACCATATCAAGAATTTTAGTACATTTCAATATCGGCAAAATAAAAGAGGAAATCGGATATGAGCCAAATGCACGGCATATCCTGAAAATGACCAACTGCGCCTCATTGGAATCCTCTTCATACAATGATATATTAGATTCCCCTGATGAAGTGAGCTATAAGAAGAGAGCTGCGTCCTTCAAGATTATGGCATTGAGACTTCCTGATGAAGAGCGTTATGAATGGGATGAAGGAAACGGTTTTGATGATTCTCGGGATTTTTGGCTGACCGGGGATGCCTGCGTGTCCACAAATGGGGCTTCGTGGTTTAAATCATATAACGGTATGCCGTGGGACAACGAAGGTATTTTTTCGGAGGAGGGCATACAAGAAGAAATCAATAAATTTTCATCAGGGGAGGCAGATTCCGCAATAGTAGCAAGGCAGACATTTGACCATGGGAATGAAAATATGGCATTGGATATTACATCGTATATAAATGATTTGATTTATGGCAAACATAAAAACAACGGGCTGCTTATCTGTTTCTATCCAAATATAGAAAGCATCAAGACTAAAGTGAGCCAATACGTCGGGTTCTTTTCCAATACTACAAGAACCTTTTTTGAACCTGTTCTTGAAAGCCGCTTGGAGACTGCAATCAAAGATGACCGGAACAATTTCATCAGTGGGAAAGAAAACCATCTTTTTTGCTGCCTCTACGAAGATGGAAAACTCTTTGACAGTGATACTATGCCCGTCTGCACCATAGATGATAAGGAATATGAAGTAAAGAGACTGAGAAAGGGCGTTTATTATGCCACGGTTGCCCTAAAAGAAGCCCCACAAACGATTAAATATGACAAGTGGAGCAACATTACCTTTGAGGACGGTGCAACGCCTGAGGAGGATATAGAATATGAATTTGTAGTCAAGCCGAGAAGTACATCATCGACAGTCAGTCCAAATCTTCAGACGAGAGCCTCAATATCATGCTCCTGTTCAGGTATAAACAAGTATGAGAAAATTAATCAAGGCGAAGAACGTGTAGTAAGAATTGACTTTAGGGTGCCTTATTCCAAGGAGACGGCCAAAAATATCCGAGATGTAGAATATCGCCTCTATGTAATGGACGGAAAGAACGAAATTGACGTAATCCAATATGACAAGGCTGACATGACAAGCGGTGGAACAACATTCACACTTAGGGCAGGAGAATATGTGCCTAATGATTACCATATTGATATCAAGGTAAAAACCGATAACGAGACGCGGATATTTAAAAATGAATTGAATTTCACGGTAGTAGGCAACGCTACCGAGCGAAATGTGTAGAAAATTTTGACATTTGGGAAAAACTTTATATATTTACTTAACAAAAATGCATATTGATTATGCTACTTTTTGTTGAGCATTTTATTTTTTAATTTATGGCTACAAGAGAAATTTCAAAAGAAGAGATTAGCAGGTTCATGGAGGGCCACGACCCCGAAGAGAGGATTGTAAATATACTCACGAATTATCAGGATAATTTTGTTACTGTTGTTTATAGGGATAAGGATGACAGAAAATGCATGAGGAAACAAAGTTTTTATCCATTTTGTTGGGCCACACTTAAGGCTTGCCAAAAACTTTGCGGAGGTGATAGGGATGAACTCAAAAAATTGATGGCAAGACATAACATCAGAGTTAAAAAATTAAGCAATGTTTCAATAGAAGGAGAGGTCCGCCATGAATTTGATAATGGCTATATGTTTATGTTCTACGCCGTAGCTCCGATGTCGTACTCTTCTTTTTTGCAATTTTTCAAGTATGCAAAAAATCCAATATACAGCAAGAAAGGTGATGACAGCATTCCTGCTGACGAGAAAAGGCAGTACCTTATCGTAAGCCCACAGGAACAGTTCATGATATCGACAGGCAAGCGTTTCTTTAAGGGCTTTGATGATTATGATGATCTTTTGAAAATGACCTTCGACTTGGAGACTACGGGACTTAACGTGGATACGGACAGAATAATTCAGATAGGTATAAGATTCAATAGACCTTTCCAAGGGCATCCTAACGGTTTCGAAAAAATCCTTACGGTCGTAGGCGAAACGGAAGAAGATAAGGACGCCTGCGAAATGATGTGCATAGATGAAATGCTAAAGATCATTTATACGTTTAAGCCTGACATCATAACTGCCCATAATGGGGAAAACTTCGACTGGAATATGATTATAGGCGCATGCAAACGCCTTGGCACAACTATTGAGGAAATGTCAGCCCCATATTTCGATAACGAAACCATACATAAGGATACGAAAGAAACTGTCCTCAAACTCGGCGGAGAAATCGAGACGTTCTATAGGACTCAGGTTCCTGGCATTATAATTACGGATTCACTACATGCAGTCAGAAGAGCACAGGCAATCGATAGCAATTTCCTCAAAGCAGACCTGAAATATTCTACCGAATATCTTGGAATGAAAAAACCGAACCGCGTGTATGTGCCAGGCAAAATGATTAGCGAAACATGGAAAGATACCGAAGAACATTATGCCTTTAATGACAACAATGGCGATTGGTACAGATATGACCCACAGTCGGAGAACGACTCACGGACAATTGAAAAGGTTGGTGAAAAGAAAGATTTCATACCTGTAAGAAATTTAATTTTGGACGGCTATGTTCTTAAAAGCGGTAAATATATCGTTGAAAGATACCTTGGGGATGACCTTTGGGAATGCGATAAGGTAGAATATAAATTGAATACTACCAACTTTTTGATATGCAAATTGCTTCCTGTGACATATACTAAAGCCACTACTATGGGTACTGCAGGACAGTGGAAAATGCTTATGCTTGCATGGAGTTACGAAAATGGGCTTGCAGTTCCAATGGGTGAAAACACAGGCTCATTTACTGGTGGCCTTTCAAGGCTTTTAAAGGTTGGATACGCGCCAAATGTGGCAAAGTTTGACTACAATTCACTTTATCCGTCAATCATTCTTACTTGGGGTATTCATGATAAAACTGATCTGTTAAACTCAATGCTTAAGTTCCTCGAATATGTGCTTACCGAACGAGAAAAATATAAGAAACTTAAAAAAGCGGCAGGGGCGATAGTAGATGCTTTCGAAGAACGTATCAATAAAGGTGAAAAACTATCAGACGAAGAATTGGTAGTATACCATAAGGTACAAGGAGATTATTCATACAATGATAAAAAACAGAGCCAAATGAAAGTCTTTGGAAATTCATTTTTCGGCTCGTATGGCTCGTTGTCGGGTGCAGTTTTTCCATGGAAATCCAAAAAATGTGCGGAACAGACAACGTGCACAGGGCGAATGGCACTGCGTTTGATGATTAGTCATTTTAGTAATCTTGGTTATGCGCCTATCGTTGGCGATTCATTTACTGAAGATACACCTTTATTCATTAAATATCATGATTCGGGTTTAATAGATATTAAAACAATTGGCGAACTGATTAAAGAAGATGAGATTAAAATAGACGCATTGGGCAGAGAATATGATTTTTCAAAAAAGAATTATGATGTATTGTGCCGTAGCGGATGGGTAGAACCGTCATATATTTACCGTCATAAAACAGGTAAAGATATCTATAGGGTAAAAGATGACAAAACTGAAGTTGATATTACCGAAGACCATTCGTTGTTTGACAATAATCAAAAAGAAGTCAAACCTTCCGAAATAACAGAAAATACAATGTTGGAGTATTATAAGAAAGACATCAATGGGGATAAAATATTGTATGATTTTGATGTTATGGACATGGACATGGACATGGTTGTTTCAAGCATTATGTCAAAGAAAATAGACGGCATACCTGTTTCAATCTTAAACGGCAGCAGGAAAATTCAGGAGGCATTTGTATATTCCTTCTTAAGGCAAAGTAATGGATTTGTTTGCTATTGCCATAGGAATTATATTAGGCCTACTGAATATCTTTCTAAAAAGACAAGAGCGGGATTACAATATCTGTCGAACATTGTCGGAAAAACATTACTCTAATCTATGCAAAACTCATGGCAAAGAAGCCGTGAGTTTTTGTTTTGAAAAAAAGTTGTATATTTGCATAAAGATTATTTTAAAAAAAGATAATGGGGAAAATTAATTTCAACATAGAAGAATTTGCCAAAAAAGCAAACAAGAAATTTGGGGACAAATATACATATGATAAGGTTAAGTATGTAAATTCCAAAGCCCCTGTCATAATCACTTGTCCCGAGCATGGGGATTTTAAGAAAACAATAGGGCATTTCTTGAGTGGGCAGGGATGCCCCATATGTTCAGGTAGAGTACATTATACACAGGAGACGTTTATCGCAAAGGCAAAAAGCACGCATCCTGAATATGACTATAGCAAATCTATATTCAAGACGACATCTGATAAACTTGTGGTAACTTGTCCTGAGCATGGCGATTTTGAGATAACACCAAATCATTTATTTGCAGGACAGGGATGCCCGAAGTGTAGGTATATTAAATCTGCAAACAGTAAACGTCGTTCATTGGATGAGGTCATCAAATTGGCAAATGAGGTTCATGAGAAGAAGTATGATTATTCTCAGATGACAGAATATAAGAATGATAGGGAGAAATATCCTATAGTGTGCCCCGAGCATGGTGTATTTTATATGAGTATGAATGCCCATATAAAAGCAAAGCAGGGCTGTCCTGTCTGTGGAAAATTACAATCCATTGGAAACCGGACCACAACATTTGATGAATTCATAGAAAGGGCAAATAAGATTCATAAGGGCTTTTATACTTATCCTAAAGAATTCACAACTCTTAATGATAAAATCACTATCATATGTCCAAAACACGGAGAATTTAAGCAGAAAGCATCAAACCATTTAAATGGGCAAGGATGCCCATTATGCAGAAATGAGAAAATTTCGCAAGCAAAGACATCAAACACTGATGAATTTATTGAGAAGGCAAGAAAAATTCAGGGTGATAAATACGATTATTCTCAAACAGAGTATATCAGCAATACTAAACATGTAAAAATTATATGCCCTCAGCATGGTGCGTTTTACCAAACCCCGTCAAATCATTTGCAAGGATACGGTTGCCCAAAATGCACTCCGCTCCATTCTAAATGTGAGGATGAAATTTATGATTTCTTAACAAACTTGTTAGGAGAAGATTCTGTTATACAAAGAGACCGCATCATACTTGCCCCGAAAGAAATTGATATATACATTCCTTCTCTTAAAATAGGCATAGAATACGACGGACTGTATTGGCATTCCGAAATGGTTAAAGATATGAATTACCACTTGCAAAAAACAGAAGAATGTGAAAAGAAAGGTATTAGGCTTATTCATATTTTTGAGGACGAGTGGAGAGAGAAAAAAAATATAGTCAAATCAATTTTATGTAACATCATCGGAAAGACAGAACAAAAGATATATGCACGAAAATGTATGGTAAGGAAAGTTTCTGCTACAGAAGCAAGTGCTTTTCTTGAAGGAAATCATTTACAGGGAAGATGTCCATGTGCGGTTAAGATAGGGCTTTATTATAATGATGAATTGGTTTCTCTAATGACATTTGGGAAATCCCGCCATTTTGTTGGCAACGGAAAAACGGAATGGGAACTTCTCAGATTTTGCAACAAAATTAATTTTAATGTCGTGGGCGCTGCAAGCAAGCTTTTGAAACATTTTATTGAGGAATATAATCCACATGAGATTGTTTCCTATGCCGATAGAAGGATATCAGTAGGGAATCTTTATGAGAGGCTTGGATTTGCCCTTTACAACAAATCAAGACCAAATTATTTTTATATAATTGACAACGAAAGAAAATATAGATTTAATTTTAGGAAAAGCATACTTGTAAAGAAATATGAATGCCCTGAAGATATGAGCGAGCATGAGTTCTGTCTTTCAAAAAAGTGGTACAGAATATACGATTGTGGATGCTTGTGTTATAAATGGAAGAAGAAAAATGAAGAAACTAACAACTGAGGATTTTATTGAAAAGGCAAAGAAGGCGCATGGTAATAAATATTGCTATGATAAAAGTGCATATATCAATGCCACAACCCCTTTAATCATTACTTGCCCTATACATGGCGATTTCCATCAGACTCCAAACAGTCATTTATCGGGACGAGGCTGCCCTAAATGTTCAAACAACAATGTAAAAAAGACGACCGAAGAATTTATTGCTGATGCCATAAAAACACATGGAAGCAAATATGATTATTCTAAAGTTAAATATGTTAATAACGCTTCTAAGGTATGCATAATCTGTCCTGAGCATGGTGAATTTTGGCAAATAGCAAGAAATCATCTGAATGGAGATGGGTGCCCTAAATGCGCCATTGAAAAAAGGGTAGAAAAGGCAAGATGGGACACGGAAAAATTCATTGAAAAGGCAAAAGAGATTCATGGCAACAAATATGACTATTCCAAAGCAAACTATATAGGATGTAATGAAAAATTAACTCTCATTTGCCCTGTTCATGGTGAGTTTCAAATAACGCCCTCGGCTCATCTAAATGGGAAACAAGGATGCCCTGAATGTGGAAAGATTAGCAGTAGCAATGCAAAAAGGCTAACAAATGAAACTTTTATTGAAAAAGCAACAGAAATACATGGAGATAAGTATGGCTACAGCCAAGTAATCTATAAAGATTATGATACCAAATTAAGGATATATTGTCCAATACACGGTTATTTTGAGCAGTCGCCTGATTCTCACCTGCATGGAAAGGGCTGCCCGAGATGTGCTCACAATTTATCTCGTGCTGAAGATGAAATATGTGCTTTCTTGAAAGAGAACAATGTTAATTTTATACAGCGATGCCGTGATGTGATATCGCCATATGAAATAGATATTTATTTGCCTGATTATAAAATAGGCATTGAATATAATGGTTTATATTGGCATTCATCCCTATTCAAAGATAAGGATTACCATTTAGCTAAAACTGAATACGCGGCAAAGAACGGGGTGAATCTTTTGCAGATATTCGAAGATGAAATGATTAATAAAAAAAATATAGTTTTAGCAAAAATAAAACATATATTAGGACTTGACACGGCTAAGATAATGGCACGAAAATGTACGGTAAAGGAGATAACATACGATGAAAGCAAAACATTTATGGAACAAAACCATATACAGGGACCTGTACATGGAACAATATATTTAGGCGGGTTTTATAATGACAAACTGATAAGTGTCATGGTATTCGTAATGACAAAAGACACATGCGAACTTGTTAGATTTGCTGTATTGAATGGAGTTATCGTTACGGGCATAGGCAATAAGATATTTAAATATTTTGTTAAAAAATACAGCCCATCAAAAGTCATTTCTTTTGCTGATAGAAGATGGACAACGCTACTTAAGCCGACACTTTATGACAAACTTGGTTTCAAGATAGAAAAAATCTTGCCGCCTGATTATCGTTATTATATCATTAACGGTAAAATGGCGAGAATTCATAAATTTAATTTTAGAAAGAATGCCCTTCATAAAAGATATAATCTTCCATTGACAATGACGGAATCTGAAATGGCGGAACAAATTAATGCAGTCAGAATATATGATTGCGGACTTATTAAGTATGTTTGGAAAAGTCAAAATTAATTTTTATATTTGCATAAACATTTAAATAACTAAGAAATGAATGTTATAAAAAAAGGAAAAACAGAAGAATATGTTTACGATATTTCTCTTGATGGAACAGTAGTTAATGCATTGGGCATGAACATGTTGCACAATACAGATGGTTTCAACTTTCAACTTCCAGATGAATCTAAATATCGTTATACTAAAGAGCATCCGTACATCAGTACAGGAATGAGCCGAGAGACAGAAAAAGACAAGCAATATACAGGTTTCAAAGCTGACGTTGCAGAATTTAATGATCTCTATATGCGAGACTTCCACTACAGTCCATTAGGTATTAACAAGATGGGACTTGGCATTGATGAAGTAGTTAACGCTACTATCAATTTCGCAAGAAAGAACTATGCGGACTATTTTCCTGACAAGCCGTTTCCGGATGATGTGAAAATGGTCGGCAATACCATTAAATCCAAAAAAATGCCTGAATATATTGCAAAATTTCTTACAAAGGGAATCAGGCTTCTTCTTCAGGGCAAGGGAAAAGAATTCCTTGACGAATATTATTTCCATGTAGATAAAATCTATAATCTGCAAATTCCTCTTCGAGACATTGCCTCAAAGGGAAAGATTAAACGCAGTATTGAAGAATACAAGAAGGATATGAAAGTGATTACTAAAGCAGGCAGGCCAAAATCAAGGCAGGCATGGTATGAACTTGCAATACAGAATAATCTATCAGTCGCAAACGGCGATACCATATATTACATTAATACAGGTAAAAGTAAATCACATTCTGATGCAAAAAAAATTACTCATTATTATTCTTTTGACATGTTTGGCGAAAAAATAGACATAACAAAGGAGGCTGAGCGAGAATTTTCAAAATATAGGAAAAAGAGTGAGGCAAATGGTGTTAAGTTCAATCAGGAGATGAAGAAAAAATTCCTTGCAGAGCATTATCCGGGCTATATTACAGAGGAGGAAATTTTGCTTAATTGTCAGCTCGTACCAAGAGACATTATTGACAAGGAAGCCGATACATTCTGCTCTGATATCAGTGATGATATGGAATATAATGTTCCGAAATACATCGATCAGTTTAATAAGCGTATAACCCCATTGCTTGTTGGCTTTGACAAAAGCATTCGTGACAAGATTCTTATCACGAACCCTAAGGATAGACCATACTTTACCGAAGAACAATGCGTTCTTACCGCAGGGCAGCCAAACAAACCCGGTGATCAGGACACATATGAGCAACTGATGACGATGGAGGATAAGGAAATTCGTTTTTGGCTGAACAATGACCTTATTCCACCTTTTATCGAAGAGTGTGGAATGGGAACTTGGGATGAAATTAAAAATGGCTACTTGGAGCGAATGGCAAATGAAAAGGAACTTGGTATTGACAAGGACAAGGAAGAATACATGAAGGCTATCAACAATTTGTCCCGAGATGAAATCATTGAATTCTGCGAGGACGGAGAAATGCCATCTGTAATTTCAAAGATAATTGATGTCGATCCTGTTTCGGGGAATTTTGTTTCAAAGAAATATCCTGATGTGAAAATTGGCTCAATTGATGATATCCTTGATAGATATGAATATGTCAATATGATGGATGATGTGGAGGACAGTGAATAAATCTATCTATAATATTTCTTAAAGAAAACACCTGTTATTCTTATATAATGGGTGTTTTCTTTTCTACAAAAGATATAATTTTTTTATTAATAAAACAAAAAAATGGCGATAAATTTTAAACAGGGCTAATTTATCCTTTCGCAGGGGTTAAATAGAAAAAACAGGCTCTCATTTCTGAAAGCCTGTTTCATAAAGTATTGAAAAACAATCTACTATCTAAACTCGTTGATGTCCCAAGTCTGAAGACCGTTACAGGTTATGCAACCATAATACCGATTATTGACCATCTTTTTCGCGTATCTTGTGATTATGCCCTTAACAGGTGCAAAGTTAGCATCGTTGTAGATGGTCGGGGTAAGCTGCATAGGCACATACGGTGCATAGATGTAACCTGTATCAAGAAGTGAATCACCCTTATGACCAAGGATACAAGACTCTGCAGGTGAATAAGGGTCTACATAAACCTGATATCTTCCTGAGAGAGAACCTACCTTCTCAATACCCATTGCATAGGTAGCAGCCTCTGCATTGGCATCAGAAACGTGGAAGTACTCAAGGTCGTTAAGCATTGCAGAAATCTCAGTTGAAACAACCACGAAGTTTGCACCGCCACGGAGAGTAGCCTTGTGAATCTGAGCGCTGATCTGATTGATTTTGGTAACGAATGTCTGGTTCCAGTCCTTCTGAGTGTAGTTGGTTGAGAAACCACCCATACGTCTCCATCCGTTGTAGTCCCAACGAAGCTGCCATGGAGCCATCTTACGAAGGTCGCGGAGAATCTCACGGTCAACCTCAGCAGCAATCTGCTCTGAAAGGATGGCGGTAAGTTCAGCCTCTGCATCAATGTTGTGGAAAGCAGCCACGTCTTGAGCAAGCTCAGGAGACCAAGTAGCACGAAGCTTTCTCTCTTCAACAGCAACGGTAACGTCAGAAAGTTTGAAGGAAACCTCACCGATTTCAGTCTCAAGCTCAAGTGAATCATACTGTGCCCAAGCAACTCTGAACATATCGTTGAGTTTGTCAAGCTCTACAGCGTCAGGATTAATTCCGATATAGCCATCAAGTGTCTTACCAACTTCTCTGGTAGGCTTTGTAAGGTCAAGTTCGAGATAAATGACACCTTGCGCGTCACATGGGCTATTGTACTCAACAAGGCCCTTGCCGTAACGCTGTGTTACGCAACGAATGTGTACAGGTTCATTTTCCTTGAAGCAAGAGAAACCCTTAGGGTCAGCTGCTGCATCCTCAATTGCCTTCTTAGTTACTACACGGAGAGAAGCCATGAATGCCTCGGTATCCATTTCGTTTCCGTCAGGACCGGTAAGTTTGGAAGCTCTGAAAGAAGAGAAGCCCTTAACTGCAACAATAATGTTACGGATAGAACCGTCACTTGCTTTAACGAACTCTTTGGCTTTTTCAGCGTCGCCCTGCCAATTGATCATCATAGGTTCAATCTCACCTGTCTTGATGTGAATCTTACCCTTAGATGCATCGAAAAGACCATCATTGTAGAAAAGGTCATAGAGGCTCTTCTTGATATACTGAACTACCTGAGGTGTTTTACCGGAAGCATCAACGTTAACAACATCATCAGGAAGATAGTAACGTTCTACTGTTTTGCCATCTCTGCGGTCAGTTCTCTCATAGCCCATAAGTCCATAGTGTGAGCCTGTAATGTTACCCTCATTATCTTTCTCCCATTTGCGCTCTGATGTAACAGGCAGGATGAAGAAGAGTTTGCCGATAGGCATGTTCATAGCCTGAACAGAAACGATGTCGTTTGCAAGGAGGCGAGAGAAAATTCTACGAACGAGAGGGAACACTACGGTCTCGAAAGAACCGCTGTTGGTTGCATCTGTAGACTCAAGAAGGGTCTTAGCCTCATTCTCGTAGATAGTCGCCATGTTTTCCTTTACATATCCTGAAAGACCTTTAAGGAAACCGAGACCTTCCCAACGTTCCCTGATAGCCTTACGTGCTTCATTCTGTTTTTCATTAGCGATAGATTTGATACCGCCTAAAAAATTAGATGTAATCATAATATTTTCTTATTGTTTTTTACTTTTTATAAATACTTTTTAAGCCTTAAAAAGATTGTCCATTCTATCCATCAGGTCAATGCATGGATTGTTTTTAATGACAGTCTCATTAATAGACTTAGACGGCTCAGCCTTAATTTGCTTTTCAATAATAGGGGCTGACTTTGCCGCAGACTCATTGAGTTCCTTTTTGATTGCCTCATAGGTTTCCTTGCTTTCCTTGAGTGTCTTGACGTTTTGGAAACGTCCCATAAGGTTCTTCTTTTCATCGATGGTCATAGTGCATTCGCTGAGGAGATTTACCATATTGACGAGGGAGAAGTTGGAAACAGCAGCCTCCATAAGACTCTTCTTGAGTTTTGCAATGGCCTTGCCATATTCTTCGTTGATTTTCTGAACCTCTTTTGCCTTTGCGATGATTTTCTTCACGCTCTCATTGAGATTGCCCTTGTACTCACCATCCTGTGAAACGACTTTCTGATTCTGTGCATTTCTATTGATGCGGTTCTGAGTCTTTACCATCTTATGTTTAGTATTGAGTCCTGAACCGTCCTCTTCGATATTTGCATCAGGCATTTGTGCGTCTCCGCACTCTTCAACCTTCTTGTAGTCAGGTTCTGTATGCTTACCTGCCCAAGGTTTTTCAGCTCCTTCAGGAGCACCGCCGTCCATAGAATAGGTTGTCTTGGAGTTACCAGGCTCCTTCATATTGAACTTCTTAGCAAATACGTCTTTCTGATAAGAATCGGTATAGCCAAGGTTCTCTTCGTTGATATCGAGATGTGTTTCGTCAGAATCATCAGAAGGCTCTTCTTCATTGGCTTCAGGTTCTGCGCCGAACTCAACATTAAGGATATTGTCCTCATCATCAGGTTCTTCGTATGAATCCAAGTCGTCATCAAATTCAACTTCGAATTCGTCATCATCGTCAGCAGCATCAATCGGTTCATCATCCGAGATAGGATCCGGTTCGTTCACATCTGCAGTGTCATCTTCGGAATCTTCAACTGAAATGGAGCCGTCTTCGTTTTTAGCAACTACCAACTTGTCGCCCTTGTCCAATTGCCTGAAGATTTTGAGAAGTTCTTCTCCTTTCAAGCCTGTGAAATCAAAATTACCGTCATCAACCTTAAAGTCATCCAAATCTGACCATTCATTCTCAGCATCATCAGAGCCTTCAGTCTGATATTCGCCTGCTTCACTTTCTGAATCCTCTGCAGATGGTTCCTCTACGGAAGCGGCATCCTGTGGTTCGTCAGCAGCTACTGCATTATCAGAATCCTTTGGTTCTTCTTCGGTCTTGACATCTTCTACTTCATAACTGTCCTGATCATCCTCAGGCTCGTCATCTGACTCCATAACAAGTTTTGAAATGGCGTTATTCATGAGTTCCTGAAGACTTTTTTCGGTATTTTCCTTGATAGCTTTTGCTGCTTTCTGAGCATCAAGGATGGCTTTTTCTGCCGTTGTATTTTTCTTCATATTTTTCTCTTTTGAAAAAAATCTTTTTATTTTATAGATAAATAGTTGTTAAACTTAAAAAGTTATTACAATTATGTATTTTTAAGTGTTTGTATTTGTTTTTTTAACCGTTGAGCCACTGTTCGAATTTCGTAAATTTGTCTTCTTTCACAAGCGGTTTGTTTTCAATTTTATTCTCAACATATGGCTGTAATTTTTCGGGGCTTGTTTCTATCCACGCATTTGGTGTACTCGGTGTACTTACCACATCCCAACATATGATTGAATAGTCATCTCCGACTACCAAATGGTCTCCTTGTTGCAATACGGTTCCCATTCCACGTGAGGAAACGCCAATTTTCAATCCTGAAATAATCCATTGTGCTATCATGTCAGCAAAAGATGAAATAATGCCCAATTCTCTGAAACCTCGGGAAATAGGAATCTCCATTTTTCCAACCAATGTATGCCCTTCCCAATGCAGTTCGATTATGTTCATTGATAATCTTCCAAGGTCTATGGCCGTTTCGTCAGGGTGGTTGCAGTTCTTGGTCCAATGGCATTTACCGTTTTCCATAACATACCATATATGGTTCGGCACCTCTACGCAATAAACCATTCCTTTATATGAGACTTTTGTATATATTGCGGTTGCCATGTCAAATATTTTGGCGGAATCGTCTGTAAGTCTGAATGATTTGGTAACGGGGAGCCAAAGTTCTTGTTCTGTGCTTTCCATTAACTCTTCAGCCGTCTTGAAACTGTCAAATTTGAGTTCTGTGTTCCTTTCGTTGAATTTAAAGATAGGAAATCCGTGGTTAGGCGTAACGGTATCGTTGATGTGGGTGCCTTCGATGCGAATCATGTCCCCGTCCCACATGCTTGCTGTCTTATAGGCCACCTTCTGCATTTCGGTTTCCTGTGTTTCAGGGTTCAATGTCAGGATTTCATCACCTTCCTTGACTTCAGCAATAGGTTTCCATCCTTCTGCGGTAAGGCACATTGCCTTGTCCGTATAGCATTCTCCGTAAGCCCTTCTTTCGGCAATAGCCTGTTGATATTTTTCGACCTCACGTTTAAGGACATCTTCAGGATAGATACGTCCGTTAGCATTTTCTATGCCGTATTTTTGGAAAACTGCGGAAACGATGAAAGGGGACGGCAATTTTGCATCGCCCGTTTCAATGGCTTCCTTTATGGTTTTATTTTCTTTCAAATCAAGCGAAATAAAGCCGTCGTTTTCTACGAGAAGCCCCGTTCCCGTCTTTCCCTTCGTTATTTCGACAAGTTTTATTTTATCCATTTATCAATCTGTTTCACTATAAATAGTTTATATAATTTGAAAAAAATGTATATTTAACAGAAAAAGACAATTTTAAACAATTTAACACAAGAAATGAATAAAGCGAGTAACATTATTATGGAAGGCTTGGTTCTTGAAGCTCTTTCCAATGCAAATTTTAAGGTACAGTTGGACAACGGTTTGGAGATAATATGTTATGCATCAGGAAAGATGCGTATGAACTATATAAAAATTCTTCCCGGGGACAGGGTTGGCATAGAACTTAGTCCATATGATTTGTCCAAGGGAAGAATATATAAGCGTTTTTAGGCGATTCAATAGGTGTTATAAAGTGATCTGATTATTTCCGTAGCGTTGCGTATCGGGAATTTCTTTTTCACATATGATGTTTTCGCAATCTCGTTTCCGTTACTTACTATGGGGAGCGGGAGTGCTTTTTTGTATTCTCCATTTTTTATGAAGATAATATCTTCTTGAGGGACATTAACCCATAGCCATGCAGACATCAATCTTTCAGCCAAATATCCAAAGCCTCTGCGCTGTGTTTCAAATGTTTTCCATGCCTTATTTTTGAAAAGCCCGTCATCCACGCGCTTCTGATACAAATTCTTGTATTTTTCGGCATCAAAATCAAGGCCATATTCAGCATCCAAAGCGTCCAACACTCCGAAAATAAATTCTGCCATTCTGTCGAACATTTCCCAAGACATTACAAAGCATGACTTGTAGTATAATATTTTTCCATTATACAGATAATCGGTATATTTATTTTCTTTGCCGTACTTTTCGTTGATTATTTTTATTGCATTCAGAATATCAGGTTCTCCATGGCAATCGACGAAATTCTTATAAGGAGAGGCAACGTTCATTTTCGTATAGAATATCACCCTGTTCAGAGAAACGAGTTTTTTCACATCCTCATATGGAAAATGGGTATCATATTGATCGAAGCCGATATAGTCAGTATCCCGTCCTTTTCGCCAAATATTTTTCATTGCAATATATTCCGACCAATATTTGTTGAGGACGTTGGTAGGGAATTCATCACAGTTTGTATTATATGGCGTTACTATATCATTTTTTTCTATTCTTGGTTCCTGTTCTTTTTTGTAATAGGTGGTGTAAATCTTGATTTTTCTTTTATGGTCAAAAAACACTACATAGGCATCATTGCCGTCAAACCATGGTGCCCTATCATAATCAAAGATATTGATTTCATCCTTTATGTTATTTTTCCATATGCAGTATGACAGATAGAATTGGTCCCGTGTCTTTTCATCTTTTTTCATAAAAAGGCTCAACCATAGTTCCATCAAGGAAATGCACTTTGCATCATTATGTTTTCTGAAAATTATATTGGTTTCATATAGCCCGTATTGTTTCGGGAAATTGGCATCCTGAAGAAATTTAACTGTTTCGTCATGTTTTTCTTGAAGTATCAAACCGTATTTCAGGCAAGCGTCTATCTCTTCATAGGTACAATTTCTTGAAGGGTGTTTCTTCAGCGACAGCCAAAATTTGTCAGCACCGATTCTTTTATATAACTCCGAAATTGATTTTGTTATTTGGGCGTTGCCGTCAAGATAAACTGATTCCTCGTAATTTTTTAGATATATATGAGGACGGAACTTCAGCTGTATGCTAATCTGTTTTGGATATTTTCCTTTAATGTCCGCAGGAATAGGATATATGTCCCAAACTGTGTCGTTGTATTCGGGCATATTTGTAAAGCAGATATAGTCATAGTCCTTGTCAATAACCTTAGGCTGTTTTAAATCATCATATCCATTGATGATGACTGTATATATTACCTTTTTCTTCGGAAACAACTTATGTTTCATATCATTGAACGCAACTTCTTTTTCTATAGTCCATTCATTCCGTTTAAAGAAGATATGCTTGAATTCGCTGAAACATTCTTCGGGGCTTTTATTCGGAATGTCAAGCCTGCCGAAGCTTTTTCTATATGCATATTCTTCAATTGTCTTGGTTGCGTAATGTTCAACGGCGGCAACGGAATACTCCGCTTTATGGAAAGGAGATTTTTTTCCTACTGTTGTCCCGTCGCAAAATTTAATTTTGCCATATTGTTTATTGGAAACGGCACAATGCCCAAGAGTAAACTCCACATTTATCAAACCCCCGCGTATCATGACCTTGCATTCAATGGTTCCATCGTCCTTAAGCAATGGAATTACCTTCTTGAATGTTTCCCTTACTGGTTTGCCCTGTTTATGGACATAGCCATCATCGCCATACTCTCTCCAACAGAATTGGATTACGTCTGCATTGGAGAAATTAAGACTTTGATCATTCAGAAAATCCTGTACGGCAGTATGCTTTTCAAATGTCAAAAATTCATCAGAATCAAAGAAACCACACCACAGAAAATCTCCTCTATGTTTTCTGTAAAATGCCTCATAAAGTTTTTGCTGTGATGGATGTTCAAAATTTTTTATATAATGTATCTTTCCTGAATCAATGCAAGTTTTTATATAAGGTATTTCATTCAAGAATTTTTTTTGATACTTGGCATCATCTATAAGGTAAATAAGATTAAAGCCTATATTAAAGTAGTGCTCACACCATTCTTCAATATAGTCTTTATCCAATGCGTAATTTGTTACACAGCAAACAGCATATATGTTTTGACTATTATAGTTCATCTTCTAAAAAATATTCATCTTCTATGACATCAGCATCCGACTGTTTCTGCATCAAACGTCCCTCAAAATCATCATAGTCCTTTTCATGTTTTGTCTCGTCATAAAGGATTGCATTCATGCGTTTTCCTTTTTCGGTCCGGCAGAAAGTTTCTCTTGCGTAACCAATAAAGTCATCTACGGGCAATGTTGATATGTTGGACAGCATGGATGGTATGATTTTTGTATCTATGTTGTCGCTTGCTGATTTACAGACATAATTCCAAATTTCAGGACCGATACGTTCATCCCATACTGAATACATTAAGGCATCTGCTTTGTCGATGACCTTTAATGCTATTTTTTCATCATCAGGAAGCCCGTTAGATACACATAGTTCTAAAAGTCCTCTGATTGCCTCTTGCAACAGAATCGGAAAAATCAATCCATGTGCATCTATTTTAGGAATACTGGCTGTGGTGCCCAATGTCAAATTTTCATAGCCTGCCTGTTGCGGATTCCTGTCACTTATCTTTATGTTTGAAACGAAATTCAAATATTCATTTATTTTCAGTATCTTACTGTATAGGTGAGGCAATTCCTCGTCGAGGTCAAAAACTTCCGACAATATTTTTTTCAGCCCTCTATTTGTCAAATCCATTGCCGCACCTGTCACCATAATATTCAGAATTCTGCGTTTTTGAATTTCCTTTGAATCGTTTTCTATATCAGCATACTCTCGGTAAGGTTCTTCATTGCTTCCTGTTTTAGGTGACACTTGGAAGGATTTATCCGGAGAGATGCTTTCGTCTATGCTCAATGAAAGAGTTATGCAGTCCTCGGGAATATCAAAAAGCTCTACAATTGTATTATAGCAAAATTTTTCAAGTTGCGGGCGTATGTTTCTTTCCTTGGCTTGGCATATTTGTATGAGCCTGCCCAATTTATTAAATACTTCTGTCGGGGCATGGGCTAAAATATTGTCATTGAAATTGGAGCATACGGCAGTAAAACGGGCATTCATTAATTTTAACAACTGCTCGTCAGGGCATATCACAGGCTCTTTCATCAAGGACGTTCTATTAGTTTCAATGCTGTCAACAATAAATTGAGGAAGTTTGTTTCTATCTTTCATTTTTTGGTTTGAATTGTGATTTTGAATAGGTTGCACAACCTTTTTTGAACATATTTTTTGCTCTCATTTCAGAAATTTGCTCCTTGGTATAAACATTTTCGTTAATTCCTGATTTATTACGGAGGGCATCTGCGCTGAACTGTACACTTGTGTCGTCATTATTTGTATTGACACCTGAGGACTGCGCATCTTTGATGGCTGCTTGTGAAGCCGCTTTCACATCTCCGTTTTTAGCAGCAAGGAACTGATCTCCATTAAGATTGATTTCTGTAAGTTCTTTTTTGCGGAAGTCAAGATACTCTTGAAATTGTTCTTCCGTTAAACGTATAGTTCTCATTTTATTTTCTTTTCCTATAAATACCTTATAAAAAATAAAAAACCTTGACCGAAGTCAAGGCTTTATAATTATTTGTATTGTTTACCGTTAAAAGGACTTTTTACCGTTTTTTTCTTTTTTTCTGTCGGATGGATTGTCTTCTTTTCCGCATCTATGATGTTTCCAAGAATTTCGTCAATCTTTTCGACGGAGTAGCATTCTTCATTAACAGGTTCTTCCATATTTTCAGTACCATCTCCATCGGGAGCGTCAAAATCATCCATATCGTCATTTAAGCCTTCATCGCTATCAGATTCCTCATCCGAAGGTGTTGTGTTTATTGCCTTTATGAGGTCTTTCTTTCCTGCGTCATCAAGCCCTTTTGCCGCCTGTTTTACAATCATCTTGCCTACATACTTGGAGAGTTCAGTATCATCACCATTCTCGTTGTTGTAAGTACTTAATGTCTGTGAAAGTTTTCCTGTCAGCTGTTGAATGTATTTTTTAGGATCCTCATCCTCATCAGCCTCTACGCCCGCGTCGAAATTGGTATCAAATTCACTTTGTCCGTCATTGCCTGTAGGCATATTGGTATCAGGTGCTCCACCGCTGAATTCATCTTCAGGTGCCTCCATATTGCCGCCTTCAGGACTCATAGCTTCATCACCTTGTGGTTGCGGCATTGCTCCCATTGGGGGCTCTTGAGGAGTTTGGTTCGGTACTTTAATTACAGTACGTCCTTCATTTACTTTTTTTTTACATCTGAGTCGCCAAAGAACTTTTTGATTACGCTGTCAGCAAGCAAATCAGCAACTTTATCGGTAAATGGTGCGCTGCTTCCAATCTTTTTGCCATAGGCTTCCTCACCCTTAGCAGAATCATCGTTCCAATCCTTTTCCGCAGTGCCTGCAGCAACTTCCTTATTTGCAGGAGTCTTGAAAGGAGCCTGCTGATATCTTGGGTGTTTTCCCCATGCATCAAGCTTTGTAAGTTCTTCTTTAATTATGCGCTCGATAGTGTTGCCGAAAGCTTCGTTTATTTGTTTTGCTTTGTTCTTTTTAGCATCAACTTCCTCTTTGAGGTTCTTGTAAATTTGTTTGCTGAGGAATTGGAATGCTTCATTTACTGACTTGTCCATTTTGTCCCAACTTTGCACGCCAAGGCTACCATGAGGCCCATTAAGAGATGCCTCTCCGCCTTCTTTAGCAGGAGCATTTACATTACCGTCTCTCTCTTCTACTCTCTCCCATTTTGCATCTTTGCCATCTGTTCCGTGAGGCCCGTCGAGAACTTTATTAGGACCGACGATAGCGGATTCTTCGGAAACCTCTTCAGGCTCATCCATAGAGCCGAATTCCTCGTCAAATTCCCTAAGCAATGAGTCCAAATCTTCTTCATCATTTGGTTCGTCATCAATACCAACAAGGTCGTCACCTACAGCAGTAGGCTCTTCAACGCCGCCATCAGCAACAGGCTCAGCAGTCAAGTCTCCGATAGGGTCTTCAGCAGGCTCCTCCTCAAAATCACTGTTGGACAGGTCATCCATAGGTTCAGCAACAGCCGCATCCTCGAAGCTTTCGTTCATCTTGACGGCTTTTCCGCCCTTAGGGGTCTTGTCTGCAACACCTTCACCTTCAAGATCATCATGTGCCGCCTTGTAATCCTTTTCAGAACCGCTATTAGCAGATTTCATTTTGTCGGATTCCAAGTCCTTTTCTACGCCACTGACTTCTTTGTTTTCTGTAGCATTTTTAACTGTTCCATTAAATTTAGGGTCTTTATCAAGACTTGCAGTTGCCTTCTCAGTGAAAGGGTCATTGTTCTTTACAGTATTCTCGCCTGTAGATTTACCCTTGCTCTCAGGGTCGCCAACATTGCACTGACCGATATGGCAGGAATTTTCAAAAATCTGATGTACTCTATCAAGTTCCTTCCTTGCCTCGTCGGTCAAACTCTCAAATACTTTTTGGTTTCTATATGGATCAGCTGTCTCGGTAGAAACATGAGCGCCGTAAGCCTCATTGAGAGACATGAGTTTAAGTTCAAGATGCTTGGTTGCTTTATTGTAATCAGTGAAAGCATTTTTGGATTTATTGTTGAATCCGTCGATATACTCATAGGATTCTGTAAGTTTCTCGTTACCCGGAGTTGTTGTCTTTATGTAATATTTTGTGCCTTCCTTTACAATACCATAGATTTTGCCGTCGGCACCCATTTTATAAAATTCTACATTAGACAAAGATTCATTAACAGGCTGTCTTTCCCAATTCATAAGTCGAAGGGCTTTCTCAAGCTCTGTATCGAAAGTACTTTTTGCCATATTTAAAGTTTATTTTTTCAATTTTTTATTTATAAATAAATAGTTTGTTTTCAGCAAAAAATCAATAAATAGATTCTTTACGATCATAAGCAAGTGTTTTAGCAGTAAAAAGTTTCTCAATATAACCTGTTCTACGCAATATTTTGAAAAATATATTTCCTGCCGACATCTCTCCACCGTTGGACAAAGATTCTTTTCTGATACCCTTTATTATATTTATCAGTTTTTTTATTTGGGCGATTATCTTTTCTCCGTCATAGCCATAACTTATATCGAATGTTGCATTATATAGGGCATCAATTTTTTTCATGGTTTCAATGGCTTTGGCCTTTATTGTCTCTTTTTCAGTCCCCAAACTCTTTATTGCGTCCCTGCTTGGCTCCACGACCCATTTGTTCTTGTAAAGGCTATAAATACCGTTTGATACCAACGGTTCTGAAATATCCTGCACATAAACTTCCACGGGGAAACCATATATCATTAAATTTTCATGTTCCTCGTTCCATAGTTTTTTCTTTGCCGTGAAATATTCATGCACAAAATCAACGTTCTCATCAACGTCAGAAAAATCTAACAGGAGATGTAAATCAAAATCGGAATACTTACTCCAATTATAGTTTGCCATACTGCCTGTCAATAAGATATCAAGAGGTTTTAGCCAATCAATTTTTAATGTTGCAAAAAAATCGTCGGCAATATCCATAAGTCTGAGTCTTACTCGGGAATTGATTTTTCCGTTCGGCCATATTTTTGGATTGAGTTCTTGCTGTGGTGTAAAAGATGAAAAATCAATGTCAGCCGTTTCATTTGTAGGCCGACTGCCGAGTACTTCCGAACATATAGAATTCATAGCCTCATCTACTACATGTGCATAGTCGGTAAGGCTGTCCTGTGAGAGTCTATATTTCCATTTTGCAGCAAAATCCTTCATTGTTGCGGTTTATCTTAATGTTGCAAGATATTTCCATTTGTTGATATCCTCAAGGAAATCATCAATTATGTTGTGAATGCCTCCCAATTTCCTGTCGTCGCCAATTTCTTCTGCAAAAGAAATAATGTCATTTTCCATTTCATCCAAAAGCGATTTGATATTGTCCGCCTCAGGAAGCATTGTCTTCAGTTCTCCCGTATGGTATTTTTCACCAAGGAAACCCATTATATTCTCTGCCATCTTGTCCTGAAATTTAAGAACGGATGAATCCATATCATCAACCAAAAGATGTTCTGACTTGTTGTCTGTCTGCCAATGCAGACCTTTAAGTAATTGATGGTAACCTTCGCAATTGCTCAGAAGGCTCAAACCTTTTTCTTTAGTAAGTGCCATAATTTTCAAATTCTTTTACATTTATAAATACTTTTGTTATCCTGTTTGTGTGCTTTTTAAAAGAAAAATGCTCAGAATTATTTTCCGAGCATTCTTTTTAGTATCTATTGCTTGACAGCAAGCCCTCTCTTGTAATTTTTCTGTTATACCAATCCTGCATCACCTTTTTCAGGAATTTGTTTCTTTGTTTCTTGTCCTGATATATTTTAGAAAATTTATCCTGAAGCAAGAAAAAGAGTTGCTTTGCCGTCATGTTCTTAATGACTTTCCCGTCTGAGCCTTTCATGCCTACTATATATAACGTCTGCGGGTAACCATCCTCTCCGACTATAGGCATCCGTCCTCTGACAAAAGTCTCGTCCAAATATGATTTGACGGCAAGGACTTTATTTGGCTCAACGGAATATTCGCCAAATTCCACACCTTCTTCCAATATATGTTTGGAAATATAATTTAACTGTTCATTGGTGAATATGCAGACACGTCCTTTTTTCTTTTTATTTTTTTCATTCATCTGTTCCATAACTTTTGCCATTTACTGTGATTACTATCCTCTTATATAGTCAACAAGATCATAATAATAAAAGTTCATTTTGTCGGCCATCGGAATTGGCAGACTATCAATAATTGAATTATACTCATCAGGGTTTAATCCGTAGTCCTGAATAATAGACAACAATTGCCTAATTGACGAAGTTACGAAATCATCAATATCCCCAATGTTATCACCATTGTCATTAGCAGTATTCCTATCATCTATTTTTTGAATACAATCTGTTATGATACTGTAAATTTTATCATTTACATCTTCTCCGTTCATTTCGTCGATTGTTTCAAGAAGAGTCTTTCTTATATAAGAGCGGAGCTGTTCTTCGTTAATTGTTTTTCTACCTAAATTTGGATGTCTCGCTATCATATTTGCATATTTTTGATTTAGTTCACCATAGCCTTTTGAAACCGTATTTGCATAAAGGATAATCGGCCTGTCGGCTAACATGTCTACGTTATTAAATTTCTCATTTCCGTTATTGCCTTTAACATCGCTTCCGAACTGAGAGAAATCAAGTTTCTTTGCCCTTACAATATCTTTGTTTGGAATTACAATGTGCATTCCATTGTTCGGCGTGCGATATACGTAAAGCGGCTCAATTTCATTCTGTCTTAAATACATCAATACGGACTTTTGCAGGTATTCGTTCTCCGAGTCAATGTCAATATGGGCTACAGGACGGTTTGGCACATCAAGTTGTCTTCCCGCATTGAAATCCCGTTCGTAACCCGCGTGTCTTTTCAACTTAAAGTCCCTGTCGGTATAAAAATCAACGACATTAAGGGAACGCGGATTTAACAATATATAAGCACGGGCATTATATCTATTGCAATAGAATACAATCTCCTGTTTTAGGCTTTCCAACTGAGCCGCGGAAAATATTTCATATGTTCTGATATAACGTACCCTTTCTTTTATATCGTCGTTATCTTTTTTTCTTTGCTGAATTGTCACATAATAAAAACTATCGCCCCATTCATCTTTTTCATTATGCTCGTGGATATATTTTTCCACAAAAGAAAAATTATCAACCACGTTGTTCTGTACTTCGTTTATTGCCATAGCGTTTTTTCTAACTAAAATCAAATTGGCTGAAATCAACACCGCTGAAATCAACGTCCGCATCATTATTTTCTTCAGAAGAACTGTCTAAGTAATAGTAAAGTTCTGTGTATGGACGCCCCTTTGCCGTGCGATACAAGACACCATTCTTATCAATGAAATAGCCTCTATCTTCTGGAGTTAATTGCACCCATGCTTTTCTTGTATTCGGGTCGAATTGTCGTGCATTGTAAAATCCCGTGTTGTTAAACATTACGCTACCGTCTTTCGTAGTGTCCAAGAAGTAAAAAAGATTGTTGGTCCTGTCCTTTACAAGAATAGTACCCAAATAGCTCCGTTCATTTCTGTCCCATTCATATTTATCGCCAAACTTTGCCATGAATGCCTGAATGTGATTGACCTTGCTCGGATCAAACTTCTTAGCATTAAAACTTTGCCACTTGGCATTCTTGTCATATTTAGGATTTATTATATATGCCGAAGGTATCACTTCATCAGCATCGAGAGGGAGTAGGCACATACCGTCACGGTTTCCGTAATAAATAAAGCCCCTGATGCCAAATCTGCGCAAAATTGCATGTGAAAAATCTTGTATGGCAGCGTTTCCACTACTCTTATGAGCTATTTGTGATGTATTTTCTCCATTCTCACTACGATGAGACATCTCAATTTTGCCAAGAAAATTACATAATCTCATAATGGCAAAAGATTCACCATCTCCGCTGATATATGCATTATATAATTCGTGTTTTATATTTTCATCCAACAATTCATACAAATCGGGAAATTCATATATTTGTTCAATGATATTTTTATTTCCAAAATGTTTCCTCGCAACATATTTGTTTATACATAAAACATTTTTGAAACCGCCGTAAAAATTTAATTTTACAACAACGTCTCCATAATTTTGTTTTAGCGCCTGAGATAATTCCAAATTTGTATAAACAGCCCTTGTGTGCATATTTCCTCCTCCTGAGCCAAAATACTCAGCACTGAAGGACGGGTCTTCTTTTAATCTTTCCAAATTCTCTTCAGTAGTGGATTGATACAGATTCACAATATTGCTGTCTTGGGCTTCCGCCTCGAAAAGCATTTTCTGCCTTTCAAGACTTTCCCTGATAATATTTCTGACAATTTTATCTAATTCCATTGGAAAACTCCTCAAATGATGGTACATTTATTTTAAATCCGCAATTAGGGCATACTCCATTCTCTGCAACAGCGCCACCATTTCCGCCCTGTACAGCACCGCTCTGCTTATCTTCTTTATATGTCTCGTTAATACCATACTGTATCAAAGAGATTATTTTTTGGAAATAGTTGTATGCTATCATGTTCATTTTCTCATCCAATGAAGGAATTTGCCCAAGCCCTGAAATGTTCATCTTCATACAGAGCATTACCCATGCTGTAATGTACTTGATAATTGGCTGTGCATTCTCAGGCTTTTTAATACGGCCCTGTTTTACGACACAGTATTCTGACATCTTGTCTATCATTTCTTTGATAGCAAATAGTTTAGCATTCTCATTGTCACCCTGTGGGTTCAGGACTTCAGTATTTAGCTTATTAGCCGCAATTTGTGTGGCTCTCAATGCACGATTGGTATCAAGTGTATCATTGCCATACAGGGCTTTTGATAATTCTCCTGTATCAGCGTTTTTAAATCCCATAGCCGTGCGTGTATATTCATTAGGAATACCATTTAAGTTGTTCTCATAACCAATATCATTGTTATAGACATCTTTTTCTCCTGACAGTACAGAAGTTTCTGACACATCATAAAACACAGCCCATCCATAACCATCTGGAGTATTGATTGCATTAGCACGGATAAAAGCCTCAAAATATTGTTGTGCTGACATAGTTTCAGGATCTAAGCCTCCTTGTGTTTGTGCAAAATTATTAGTTTCCTTTTTGCCTACTGTTTTTGTCCAAGGGACTATTAGGAAAAAAGGTTTGGCATTGGCATTTACTTGACGATTGAGCATCATTCTCCAGTTGCTTGCTGTGGCCAAATATGTAATATTCATACCATATTTTCTTGCCTGACCTATTGCTCTTAGTTTATTTCCAACAGAAAGACGATGATCTATAATTGTATCATCATCATATGAAATCGACAGATTTCTTATTATTTCCTGCACTTCGTTACTGCCTAATTTTTCGCAGAATTCTTGCCAAAGCTCATATGCTGATTTAACTGCATTACTACAAGCTGCACCTGTTATTCTATGCTTTATGGTTCTTGTTACATCTTCGATTATACTCCTAAGAGATTCTGATGGCTTTTCTCCGTTATTTGCCGCCGTGTAAATGTTGTAAAACGTTCCGATAAGTGCAACCGATTGTCCTTCTGCCGTTTTCGAATCTTGGATGATATTGCCATCTTTATCTATCATATTTTCAGGATGAATAAGTCTTAATGACAATTCCATCTCTCTTCCCGGTTCCTGTTTATCAGTCTTTCTTATTATTATAAAATTGCTGAAATTACGTACTCCTTTAGCTGTTTTTATTAATTGTTGCATACGTGCGCAAACATCATTGCTGACATAAAAATTCAAAAACCATGCTACAACATTTCCGTTTTTTTCTGCACCAGGCTTTATCGTATATTCAAGTATATGGTCATTTTTAGTCCTTTCTTCATTAAGAAAGACTTTTTTTATAGCATTAAAAATACTTTGTTCCGTCAAATTGATTTTCATAAAAAATACTTTTAATATAAATAGTTAGAGGAGGGCTAAAATAGTCAGTCCTCCTCTCAAAAACATTAAGAAATCTTTTCCAATAGTTCTTTTTCACCTAACGCTCCCGCAATTCTGTCAGCAATCATTTCGTCCTTATAGACCAATGTCAGCGGAACATTTCGTACAGAATTTTCCGTAAGGAAGTCAGGATCTGTCTCATCGGCCTCATCTACATCGCAACTGACGAAAACTGCATTGTTTTCGGGATTCTTCTCGATATTCGCAATGATGTTCTCTATTAGTCTGCATGGACCGCACCATTCTGCGCCAAATTTTAAAACAACGGTCTTGTCACCGTTTTCCTTGAGGATATCCTCAAATTCTTTTTTACTTTTAATTTTTAACATATTTTTTCTTTATTTTTTTATAGCTCTATGATGAATGCCGCCAAACAAAATTAAACTTTTCTCTTCGGGGGAATAATAATACCTATCAGCTAAATAGTTTTTTGCAGCATCAAATGTGACAAAATTTGTAGTAGATGGTTTTTCGATACTCAAGACATATTTTTTTGTCGGATAATCATTTAATATTTCAGTTGTCTTTGTGCCATGTGGAATGATTGCATATATTGTGGATGGCAATAGTTCCATTTCTATATTACATTCAAGAAAAGGCCTAATTTTATTTCCGTCAGCAATCCACCCAAAATCACAAAGGTTCTTCTTGTCTCTTGTAATTGTAATGCAGGGGCATCCGTTTTCATGGTTAAAGGAAAGATGCTCTTTGTTTTCGTCCAAAAATTCTAAAACATCGCCAACTGAGGCCGAAATAGACTCATCAAAAGAAACAAGCCCGCTTCTAATTGCAAACTTAGATATTTTATAAGCGTTTATTTTTGAACTCTCATAACTATATTTTTTAAATAAAAACATATTAATTGCAACAATAAAAAGACGCTCATCAATATCTATATTAAGATTATTTTCTGCCTCCCAAGTAATTAGTTTTGTAAAAAGATTAAATGGCAAAGGTTTTATATAGAAACTATCCATTGAAACCTTAGTTTCTAATATTTTTTTAACCACCTCAATAGATTCCTTGATAATCTCCCGTATGTCGGATTCGGACAAGTTAATCTCCTGCCCGTCTTTTGTTTTAATTTTTAACATATTTTTTCTTTATTTTGTTTGAGTCTGCAATTTAGCCAAATGCACACCCTCTCTAACCAAAAACCTCATTGACATTATTAAAGTAGTCTTAAGTGCGCCTTCAATTTTTTCGAATGTTTTAAACATTTTCTTGGACAGCCTAAAATATTTTCTGTAAGCCTTCATGGATGCCTTGGTTGAAGCAACGTGTCGTCCTTTATCGGCATTCCAAACATCGTCTTTGGCCTTTGTTGCACAACCGACAGTTTCAATATAAATATGTCTGTCGTTTTTAGTCAGTATTTGTGACCATTTGCTGTTTAGTTTTCCATCGAAAATCAATGTCTGTGCAATTTCTCTCGGAACAAAAAAATCCCATGTCTGAAAGCACTTGACAATGCCTTCAGCTTCATTAATTTCGAAGTCTTCTTTTACGGGCTTCATTTTCAAATATTTAGAGTTTCCCATCATACATTAGTTTAAAGAAATTTTTATATTCGCCATTCTTTGTTGCATTTAGCCATTCAGCATTTGTACAATACCATTCAATAACCATCTTGATAGAGTCTTCAAATGTATATCTAGGCAGCCATCCAAGTTCAATAGTGATTTTACTATGGTCAATATCATAACGAAAATCATGGGATTTTCCTCGTGGGTCAGGAATGAATGTTATCAACTTCTCCAATTCTTCAACGGTTTCTGTATTGCCATTTTCATTTACATATTGGACATACTCTTTAAGTAAAGAGTGAACTACGTCAATATTGGCTTTACAAGCATCACCTCCGATACAATATAGTTCTCCGATTTTTCCTTTATGAAATATTAAATCTATAGCATAAACGATATCATGTACATTTGTCCAATCCCTCATTTGTTTCCCTTCGCCGTATATCGGTATATTTTGCTTATGTATCAGTCTATCAATAGTTAACGGAACTAATTTTTCAGGAAATTGGTATGGGCCAATGGCATTACCACAAGCCATACTTATCGCCGGAAGTCCAAATGCCTCATAATATGTTTTGGCAAACATAACTTGTGCTGTTTTGGATGCACTATATGGGCTATGAGGATTAAGTGGCATAGTCTCGTTGAAAGGTTTACCATGTTCATCAAGAGCACCGAAAATTTCATCTGTCCCCATATTGAAAAACACATGCCTATCAGGATCATTATTCCAAGCAACTTTTGCCATATTCATTAGGTTTAATGTACCAAGTATATTTGTCTCCGCAAAAAGGTTCGGGTTAAACAACGACCTATCAACATGACTTTCGGCTGCAAGATGGATTACGTCTGTGATTTGATATTTTTCAAATACGACTTGTACATCTTTAGGGTTTCTAATATCACCTTTGACACAGACAAAATTAGGACAATCTACAAGGTGAACTACATTAAGAGGATTACCTGCATATGTCATTGCATCGAAATTAACTATGAGGTAATTAGGGTAATTGTTTACAAAATAGCGACAACAATGAGAGCCTATAAATCCCATCCCTCCTGTTATGAGTATGCATTTTTTAAAATTAATGTTTTTATTCATATCCTGCTAATTTTTTTTAAAATTAAATGGCGAATCAAAGTTCTCCAAATCTATATATTTCTTATCTTTTTCTGATAGAAGGAGGTCGCTGTCCTTAAAAACACCTAACCGTTCTTTTAACTTTAGGCAAGGGCTCAAGCAAGAAATGCCACCTTCGGATTCCTTATTGTAATAATTGCAGCACTTGTATTGGAATATAGCGTCTGCGATACAATAGAAACCGTGGGCAAAACCTGCAGGAACATAAAATTGACGTTTATTACCCTCAGAGAGCAATGCTGTGAAAACTTTCCCGTAGTCAGGAGAGCCTTTTCTGATATCAACGATAATATCAATAACTCCCCCTTTGACCACCCTAACAAGTTTGGCTTGTTCATAAGGAGGCTTTTGAAAATGGAGTCCTCTAAAAACACCCGATGTGCTACAACTTTCGTTTTCTTGGACAAAATTAATGTTTCCAATATTTTCAAAAAACTCTTTTTCTTTAAAGGTTTCCATGAAATAACCTCTTTCATCCTTCAGTACATTCGGCTGAATAATGACAGGGCTATCTTCGACCGATGATTGTTTTAGATATAACATTATTTTACTTTTTGTTAAAGATACATTTTTTCTGTATTTTTGCTGCAGAATTTTAATGTTATGCGGAAATACATCATTACAAAAGGGGAAAAATCATTTGAGGCAACTGAGGAACAAAGCAGGTTCTTTGATTTCATTGAGCACGGTTCAGGAAATGCCGTGATCAAGGCATCTGCAGGTTCGGCAAAGACAAGCACCATTGAAAACTGTCTGAAATATATTCCTGAAGACAAGAAAGTCTTGTTCATTGCGTTCAACGTCAGTGTAAGGGATGAAATTCAAAAGGATGTTGCAAGAGACAGAGCAATAACAAAAATAACGACATTTCATGGTTTGGGATATACTTTTGTCCTTAATAACTTGGAACATAAACCAGAAATTTATGAATATAAATATAAAAAATTTATTAATGATCAGATTGATCAACTTACAAGTTTTAAGGAAACCAAGAGTCTGAAGGCGCTGCGGACACAGTATATTCGAAATATTAACAGACTTGTTGAATATGCCCGTTATTATTGTGTTATGAAGCCAAAAGATATAGCTAATTTAACGAATATATATTCAGATATAGTTCTCATCAGAGATGAGGCTGAAGTGGCATCAGAAGTCCTGAAATGGGGACAGAATGAAACATCAATAATTGACTATACCGACATGATTTGGTTGCCTTATGTACTCAATATGGAAAGCAAGGCAATAAAATTTGATTATGTTTTTGTTGATGAGGCTCAGGATGTAACCGTTGCGGAGGAAAAACTTGTCGAGAAGGTTAAGGGAAGGGGCTGCAGATTTGTAGCCGTGGGAGATGAGAACCAAAGGATAAATGTGTGGTGCGGAGCAAGCAAGGCTGCAATGGATAACTTTAAGAATGCTCCAAATACCAAATTATTCAAATTGTCAACATCGTTCAGGATACCTAAAATTGGAGAGAGGTTGGTCCATGAGAATTTTCCTGATATCGAAATACATTCAGCAGAAAATGCTATAGAAGGCGCAATCAGATATGATGTTTCGCCAAGCACTATTGGGGAACGTTCAATGGTATTGTGTAGGAATCTTGCCCCGCTATTAAAGTCGATGCTTTCAGTCATGAGAATGAACAAGACCTGTTATTTGAAAGGGTGGGAAAATGAACTTGAATTGTTTCAGAATATTGTCAAGGAATATAAAAGCACTTATATAGACAGAAAAATGCTGACAACCGACGGCCTCTTTCCTCAATTATACAAGACAATGTTCCAAAAGATTGACTTATTGGTGGAGCACCACGGCCTGAGTTATGATGAGGCGTTGGTAAATGATGGTGTATTGGATTTTTATGACAAGATTTTGTCCTTGGACGTGCTGTCTGAAGGCTTAAGTACAACTGAAGAATTGATGGAAAAATTGAATATCATTTTTTCAAAAGATAACGATACTAAAGATGCTATAATTTTTAGCACTGTTCATAAGGCGAAAGGACTTGAAGCCGATAATGTCTTTATTGTGCGCCCGTCATTGATGCCTAATCCATATGCCCATGCGGATTGGGAGGTTGAGGCGGAGCGCAATCTGCAATATGTTGCATATACAAGATTTAAACAGACATTGAATTTCATCAAGGAAAATAAATGGGAGATTTTCAGCGGAGATACGAAACAAAACTTGAAGAAAGAATTGGAAGATATCAAAGAACGGATAGGTTATGAAAAAGGTAATATCAATCCATTGAAGAATTGTTTTTCTACTGAAGACATCAAAATTAAAAAGGAAGACAAAAAGATCAACCATAAGGTTAAAGGCGGGCTAAAATTTGGAAATCTCTTAAAATAACACTATATTTGCAAAAAAAAATGAAAAATATGTCTAAGGTTATTGACTTTGCAAGGGATTATGCGGACAGGCACGAACTTGCTGAAATGGGATTTAGAGGGCTTGCAAATTTATATTCGTATTCGAGAATATATAATGCGGAAATGGTAGCCTATGAACATGGTGCAAAATCTATGTTGAAATTAGTGGAGGAATATATACACAATAATATTGACACAGATACGGCCGAAGAACTTATTTCAGCAATCGAAAAATACGTAAATGAGTGATTATGAAACAAATACATTTTTTTACAAATTTAAATAATCCCGAGCAGACAAGTGAATGGGATCTTGACACTATGTGCGTGGATTATTCAATTACGCAATTTATGATAGACGAACCAAATGTTGAAAAGGTAAAGACAACCCAATTGTCATTTCTCATAAACGCTTGGGATTATATAGACAAAGGCTATAAGGTCTATATACATAATGGTACGGAGGTTTTTGAAGTAAAAGAACATATGGAGAACACACATTCTGAAAAAGACATACAAAAAGGCCATAATATCTTAAAGTTGCTTCTTGGCGGAGAATTTGGAAAAATTAACTAAATCATAGGAAAAATAATTTTATTTATATGGAAAACGGAAAGGCGAAGGGAATGGAGTTGCCGACTCCTGAAGAAATCAAAAAGTATTTGGATGAATATATCATCGGGCAGGATGAGGCAAAGAAGATATTGTCGGTTGCCGTCTATAATCATTACAAAAAAATCATCAACAATACAAAGCGCAAGAGCAATGTTGAAATGGATAAGTCCAACGTTATTCTTTTGGGCGCAACGGGCAACGGAAAAACACTTTTGGTCAAGACAATCGCCAAACTTTTGAATGTTCCTTGCTATATTCAGGATTGTACGAAACTGACCGCTTCTGGATATGTTGGTGAAGACGTGGAAAACTGTTTGGTAGGCTTGTTGCAGTCTTGCAATTACGATATTGCCTCAGCGCAGTACGGAATTGTAATGCTTGATGAAGGTGATAAACTTGCAAAAGCGGAAGCGGGCCTGTCTATTACAAGGGATGTTTCAGGAGAATGCGTACAGCAGTCATTGCTGAAAATTGTAGAGGGAGAAAGAGTAGGAGTTCCTCCTATGGGCGGTAGAAAGCATCCTGAACAGAGTTTAATTTATGTAGATACGACAAACATTCTTTTTATTTTTTCAGGGGCGTTCGTTGGTATTGACGAAATTGTGAAAGCAAGACTTGATGGTGATCATCGTATTGGGTTTAAGGCAGAGAACAAGAAAGGTGACGACATAAAAGGTGACGAGTTGATGCATTATGTTACTCCGCAGGATGTAAGAGATTTCGGCTTTATTCCTGAGTTTGTAGGAAGATTCCCTATCATTGCCAATGTCGATAGGCTAGGCAAATCTGCCCTTATTAAGATCATGAAAGAGCCAAAGAATGCAATTATCAAACAATATACTGAGCTTCTTAAGATGGATGGATTGGATCTAAAATTCACCGACGGAGCATTGGACGAGATTGCAGATTTGGCATATAATCTTGAGACAGGAGCCCGAGGGCTGCGTTCTATTATGGAGACGATTATGACAGATATAATGTTTGAAGCCCCAACAAAGGCAAAGAACGGGGAAAAGGCTGTAACCATTACGGCGAAGATAGTCAAAGAAAAAACCAAGAAAAAGTTTGTAGCCTTGAAAAGTGCCTAAAATATTGTATTTTTAAGAAAAAAGAAAAATGATAGCGGTAATTAACAAACTACTTGTTTTTATATTAATGTTCTCTATTTGTGTCGTCGCAAAATACGGTTTTGAATTTGTGGCTGCATTCCGCAAGAACGCTAAGATGGAAACAGGTAAATGGGATGGGGTGAAATTCGCAAGTGCCCTTTCTTATATTTTTACAATAATATTTACAGGATTATTTTAAAGAACATGGATATTACAAAAAGAATAGATAAAATCAAAGATTATTTTGTGAAGTTCAATATAGACGAAGGAGCTATAACAGTGATACTCAAGTTCCCGTCAAAATGGACTATCCCCGATATGGATTTTTTAAAAAAACAATATAATACCGCCGCAGGAGCTACGCCATATGGCGTGGTTTATGCGACTGAATTGACAAACGGATTTGACAAAATCTTTGATGCAGTTGAATATACCATCAGATTTAATATGGAGGCACAGGAACGCCTGACATTATTCAATGAAAAAGTCGAAGAATTAAAGAAACTTTTTGTAGAGGAATCTTTGGAGAGATTAAAGACTTTAAACTTTGTCTTAGATAAAAAGAAAAAAGGAACACAAGGCAAGGGTAAGGGTATGACGGCAAAGGATACGATGGCAACTATTGCTATGCCTGTGCAAAATACAAACAAGACTGAAGAAAAGGCCAATGATAATGAAGATTCAGTACTGTTGGCTGCTAAAGAAATAATGGCAGAAAGTAAAGTAGAGTAATTATGTTTTGGTTTATCCTTTTTTGCTATATATTTTTCGTATATGGCATGAGTGTTATCATAACGCAGAGTGTTGGCCCTGCCAATATATTTTTCCGTTTAAGAATGTGGGCAGAAAGAGTTGGCCCTAATTTTGGCTTATTGTTTAGATGTATGTTATGCATGCCAACTAATATCGGATGGGTATTCTCATTATTCAATTGGTTCCTATTGCCGATTCCGATAAGTCCATTTAATATAATATTATACGGTACCAATTTATGGTGGTTAGCTATGATTCTTGATGCCTGCTTTGCCGGAGGAGTTTGTCATATTTTATGGAATATTGACGACTATATCGACAAAAATACACCTATATTTGAAGACGAGATAGAAAAAACTGATAACAATGGCTGAAAAATTTAATTTTACGGAAAAACTCACGCAAGAAATCAGCAAAGAACAACAGCAGGGCGAGAACAATATTAATGTATATAAAAATACGATATCAGAAGAACTTACCAAGCAGAAGGAAGAAATATTTGAAACGTTGGCAACAACAAGGAAACCGAATAAAATAAAAAACTTTTTAAATAGATTTTTCCAAGTATGGGGTTAAAAAAATTTTTACGTCCCGATGAATTGTTCTCAATGGTATCTTTTTTTATGGAGAACGGTTATGATAGTTTGGATATGGACATAGTTTTTAATGTCAAAGACAAGGAAACACTCCAAAAAATAAGCGACCATATTTTCTTTACAAATAAGAATGATGAGGATAATTCGCAGCCACCGAGGGTGGAAGGAGACAGCATCAATGTCAATATAGGAGATTATCATTTTATATACAAATGTAACCCTTCAGAAGATGCCGACAACAATAATCAAGGATAAATTTCTTATTGAGGACATTAAGAAATATCAAATAGTGTTGGTCCCTATGAGTGCCAATAATTCTATGAGTAGTGGCTTTGCCTATGAAATAGGGCTTAATTTTCCGAACATCAAAGAGAAAGTTCAAACAACTCCTTATGGCGATAGGAGAAAGTTTGGCACGGTTTCTGTATTCAAGGACGACGGTATCACATTCTGTATTTGCTTTATGCACACAGGAGGGCAATCCAAGCAGTCCGAGTATGTAAAATATGACAGTTTAGGCGATTGTTTAGACTTGATAAACATTAATTTTAAGGGTAAAACAGTAGTCTCGCCAGTACTCGGTTCAACAAAATATGACGGACGCGGTGACAAAGAAAAAATTATCAATATCTTCAAAGAGCATTGTACAGATATTAATCTAATCTTATATGATTACGAAGAACGTAATTTTATGGATGAAATATATTATAGGACGACGACAGTCACGCAAAAGTTCAGGAGAAAGGAGATAACACATGAGGAGATGATGGTTGAAATCGATAAAATCATGTGGGAAAAATTTAACGGGATATTGAAGCCTAAGCCTGATGACTATCATTATAAGCGACCAAGAATTGACAGAGTAAATAAAGAAATCATAAGGATAAACAAAAATAATCGAATAACAGAAAAGAAAAAGAAATAATTTATGGCAATAATCAAAATCACATTGACGGAGGATCATTTGAAATTGATTTCTCACTTTAATTTTGGGGACGTTCCTGATTTGACAAACGAAGAAAATCTGATGCCTACATTTGGGCTTGACATGAACAATCTGTTTGGCGGTTCTTTCGTACTTGAAGATATCTCGTATATCCTGCATAGATATGATGAGCATATCATCGGCACGGAATGCGATCCGCTTGGAGTGCAATTCCCTGAAGAAACAACAGCTTATTTCTATGAGCTTTACAACTACATTCTCGACAATATCAAGGAAATCGAGGAATTGGTACATCAGTTTGTAACAGTAGGACTGACACCAGGAACCTATAAATGCAAATCAAATGAGCATATTTGGGTACAGGAAGAAAAAAACTAATAGAAAGAAAACATTGTTTATAGTCAATGTGTCCTATTTTTAGGCACATTGATTTTTTGTCTATCTGCCTTATTGAGCGTTAATTTTGAAATTAAAAATAAAAACTTTATATTTGCAACGTTGAAAACTTTAAAGAACATGAAAAGAAAAATTGATTTTGAAACCCTATCTTGTAAGTATTTTGCAAACTGCGAAGGTATTAACCAATATCTCAATGATATTAGGAAATATACCAAAATGACTCCCGAGGAAGAGGAAGCCCTTTTTACACGTTATCATAATGGGGACAAGTCTGCCCGTCAGGAAATTTTTCTTAGAAATCAAAGATTTATTTATTCGTTGGCTAAGAGATACGCCAGAACGGATGATGAAGTTATGGATTATGTAGGGGAGGGGAATATTGGGCTTAATGAGGCTATCGACAAATACGAGCCAAATAAAGGCTTTAAATTTATGACATATGCGGTTTGGTATATTAGGCGGTCAATGAATTATTATCTTACCGATACCAAGAATATGATCAATCGTACAAATAATTTGAAAATAGCAAAAAAGATTGACAAGTTTAGGCAAAGCTTTTTTACAAAGAACGGAAGACAGCCTTACGAAAATGAAATCATCGAACATCTGCAGAAAGAGCATAATATCTCCGTTAAGAAAACATCCGATGTATATGATGTAACAATTGCGTCAATCAATGAATCTGCATCATCAGATGATAAAGACTATACTATAGAAAGCGAAACCGCATTTACGGAGAAAACATCGACAGACAATGACTGTGAAAGGGTTTTTGAAAAGGAGCACGCTAAGGCTGTTGTGATGAAACTAATGAAAAGCATTTCCGTATCAGAGATGAAAGTCCTTGTCATGCGTTTCGGACTTAACGGAAACGGAGAAATGACAGTAGAGGATATCGCAGAGGAAATGGGTATGTCATTGAATTCAGTAAATGCAATGGTGGATAACGCTACAAAAAAAATGAAACAATATGCTTTTTCTAAAAAGATTATGGCATGAGAAAAAAATGATATAAGCGAAATTAGAGACATGCTTAATAGAATGGCAAATATTTCCACAACTAAGTTAGTGGAAGAAGGCATAGACTTTGACTTGGCAAATTTGACCGTTTCATATAATTCCAATCATGAAGAAAATGTAGATACTTCTGAAGAGAACAATCCGTCAAAAGATGAGGAGATATTAAATGGAATCCCTGTATGGTCAATCTTTAGGCGGAAAAGAGGGTTGAGAGGCGATGGAAATCCTTTAATTTATGCATTGAAACAGGAGAAAGGATGGCATTTCAGTAGTGATAAGGACTATTTGCTAATTTGCAAACAATTTGATAAGATTGTAGATAAATTTATAAAATTGTATCCTGTAGGAGTAACAATCATTGTTCCAAGCAGTAGCCCACTAAATGAGCATATTGCACAAAAGATAATCAGAAAGGTCGAAAATGCCCGAATTTTGAAAAACATTCTTTGCAAGCTAACAACCGAAGACGTTGAGGATATTGTGTTAGCACCCAATTCTGTTTTTAGACAATATTACAAGGCAGATTTCGTCCCTGCATATAACGAATTGGCTCAATATTTAGAGTTAATGGAGAAAACAAGAAATGGTTATTTTACGAGGCATCTAATCCGTAATAGCAACATGAGAGACGTTCTTGATTTCACACTTAAGGCAAGTGCAGACTGCTCGGCAGAAGATGCGAACAATATTAATGGAGAAGATGTTTTGATAATCGACGATACCATAAGTCGAGGACAAACAATAAAAGAGGCGTGCCAAATAATTCAGGACACATATGCTCCTAAATCAATTACAGTTTTGACACTCCTATCTAAACTATATTAATTTGACTTTATTCTAAAAATATTTATTTTTTATAAAAAATATGGCAAAAACAGAAGACATTAATACGGAGATGCTTTATTTCATAAGGCTTTCCAATCTTGACAATTTGTATAATTATTATGACAATCTTATCCGTTCCATGGAAGGAAACTATAATTTCAATGACGGAACAGCTGATAAGGACAAGGAGGATTACCGCAAGGAATGCTTAAACCTGAGCCGTTTGAGAAATGAGACCATTCAGGCGATGAATAAATTTTATAAAAGTAGGTTTTAATGCGAAAATTTTTTATTAAGATTGCAATTTTTCTAAGGTATCTTATGAGAGGCTTCCACAGTGCTAATGCGGAGGCTTTTGAAGGAAAGACTCAAGAATCCGAGGAAGGTACTACGGCAGAGCAACAGCAGGAGACAAACAATGTATATCAGAATCTCTTGAAAGGCGAAGTAACGCAAGCTGTCAAAGAACTGCGCTATGAGATGTACCATGCTGAAAGAAAATCGTATAACTACAAATATAGCGGCGGAGGCAGCTGCGAAAAAATAGGAACTGTTGATGTCAAACACGTTGATGTTTCAGACGGAGAAACAATATTTCTGATACAAGCAAACAGAGAGAATCCATCGACATTGGACGATTTTGAAATAGTTCGGGATGGCGGTTTGAACTACACCAATGATACTAAACGAGATTACGGAGAGAGGCTTGTGCATTCATACAGGCTAAACATTAAACGGGATTTTCTTCCAAGATACAAGATTGAGGAGTTCTGTTATAGACTTGTGGTAAAGCAAAAAGGAACGGACTACATCTTGGATTTCTATATGCCGTTCTATAAAGATCCTTACAATAAACGTCTCAACATGCTCATTAAAGAAATTGCGAAAATTAAATATGGAGACATCAAGAATGACATTATAGATATCAAAAGTATTTCTTTTGTAACGGACAATGCCTACGGTGCAGTAAATCTAAAAGAATTTTCATTTAGCGATTTAGTATTTAAGGAGATTTCCGAATATGGAGGATGCTATATTATCAGATACATTGGAAAAATCGTCAAGAACGGTATTGACCTCACTGATGAATTTTACGATGAAATAGCTGACAGGAAAAACAAGAATCATGAAATGAGGGATGGAGCAACATTAAGTTTAGATAATTACATTAATAAAGAGGACGATTTTGATGCTGACAAGGCATTGGAATTGATTGAAAAAATTAAAGATTAATGGAACTGACTGACGTACTGTATTATTCAAAAGAAAAAGGAAAAAGGCTGAAAGCAAGGGATTGCCCTATACTTTCAACCTTTTTATTTAGTAGGCATGATTTCTATGTCGTAGAAAGAAAAGGTAAATATGATTTCTGTATCTCAGTAAACGGTGAGTTGGTTTCACTTTGCAGATGCGTTCAGAAGGGTACAACGTTGGGCGAAGCCATGAGTAGATTTAGGTCAGGCTTTCTCAAAAATGCTATAACTGACGAAATGATAGACGCCTATGTCGCTCATCCCGAACAATTTTTCAAAAAAGAAAAATCATCCAAAAAGAAACAAAACAAAAATAACACTCCATCCTAATGATACCCCTAACAGATCATCTCGTTGGGGGTTGTTTATTACACAAAGTGCAAGTGCCGCGCTTAAAATCGGGCATAAAAGTGCGCTTAACAAAAACGAGCCGATAGCCAAAAGCGAAATTAATGATATGATAGCGACAACCATTCCAAAATAAATATAAGGTTTTTTCGTTGCTACAACATACTGTACGTTGGCTGAGATTTTTTTAAAACTTTCCATATGCCATAATAACTTAATAGTTTATACTATAAATACTTTCAAAACGCAAAGGTTTAATTTTTTTGTTCATTTTTTTGGTACTTCTCAAGTAAGAGCTGTGTATAATCATGAGGGACATCTTCCATTTTTATGCATTCATACTTTGGAATGATGTATTTGTAGAGAGCTTTTCCGTTGGAACCGTCCAATCCGCCATGCATGAACATAACATAGTCATTCACATCAACATCCTTATATTGATAACGTTTTCCGTTCTTGTAAATCACGGTGAGCGTCTTCAAACTGTCAGGTATATCCAGACACTCCGTATAGACAATATTCGAAGAATTATACCAAACTCGGTCTATACGTTCTTTTTCATCATAATTTCTAAATAATATCATTGTACTTTTTCTTAAAAAATAGTATTTTTAAAATATAAAATCAATAGCACAGTATAATGAGTAACAAACAACCAAAGAAGAAAGGACAAGGTTATGAGAGCAGACTTTCATTGGAAATGGTAAATCTTATTAATGAAACAAAGACCGATATTGAGAAGGAATATCCGTCACTTTATCTGACGGAGCATTTATTTTTCTTAACAGCATTAGATATAGAAGGGTGCTTTTTATATGAAGCACTTACTACGGCGTTGTCGAAAAATGATATAGAATGGATTCATGATGAACTTCAGAAGAAAGTTGAATCGGAAACGTTATCGGTAGTCAAACCGGGTTCAACAATTAGTTATAGTGAAAAATTTATTAAACTATTAACAAACGCAAACAATGAAAGTAAAACTCTAAAACATAACACAATAACATCCGATCATGTATTGTTGGCTTTTTTGCATGATGACAGCAATAAAGATGACGCATTATATGAAATTCTCTTAAAAAAAGGTATAACTTATGACAAGGCAAAAAATGCTGTCAAAGATCTTGAAAAAAAAATTACGGAAAATTTAGATGACAACGAGCAGGCTGTCACTTCAATAGAGCCAATAAATATGCTACAGAATTTCATATCATCAATAAGCGACAATAAAGCCGTAACATACACAATTGGTTTGGATATGGGAGGAGACGATTCTACGTTTACTTCATTTAACATAGGAAGCCCATATGGTAATGATGATAAAGTATTCAAAAAGAAAAAGAATGAAGGGGTTGAATTCTGCCATGAGTTAGTATCACTTTCAAAAAAGGATTCGGCAAAATTCATAGGTAAAAAAGAAATAGTGGATTCCATTGTCAATACGATGGCAAAAAAGAAACAGAGCAATATTGTTCTTGTTGGAGAAAGCGGCGTAGGCAAGACAGCATTGATAAAGCACATGGCCAAAAGCATTGCAAATAATGAGCTTTCGGAATTCTTTGCCAAAAAGATATATAGAATTGATTTTTCCGAAATAGTCGCGGGAACGCAGTTTAGGGGCGTATTTGAAACAAAAGTCAAAAATCTTATAGATGAACTGGAGAGCCAAAAAGATGCAATAGCATTTATAGACAATATGCAGGATATACTTGCGTCAGATTCAAGGGGCGATGATATTTCAGGCGTGTTGAGCAGTATATTAAACAATGAATCTCTCAAGTTGATTATCGCAACAACGAAAAAAGGCTATAAGACCTTGATGGACAAATATAAATCAATTGCTAAGAAATTCCAACGAATTGATTTGGAACCTTCAACAATTGATGAAACAGTAAAGATACTTTCGGGTTTGAAAGGTGAATATGAAAAATATCACAATGTAAAATATCCAAAAGATTTCGCCGTTACGTTTACTGCCTTAGCTTCACGGTATCTAAATGATAAATGTTTGCCGATATCGGCAATAAACCTTATGGATGAGACAGGTGCCTCAAAAAAGATGGCAATGTTAAGAACCCTCAGCCCAATCAGGAAGGAACTGTCAGAACTTGAAAAAAAGGTAAAAAAAGAATATGGCAAGAATAAAATAGAAGACTTAGACAAAAGTATTGATGATAAACGAACTGCTCTTGCAAAACAGACAAAGGAATTGGAAAAGGCCGTAATTACGGAGGATGATATTTTTAAGACAGTATCAAAAATGTCCGGAATCCCGACAGCCAAGATAACCCTGTCAGAAAAGAAGACTTTAAAATCAATAGATGATTCTGTAAGGCGGATAGTAATAGGACAGGATGAAGCTATTGAAAAAATGTGTCGTATCATCAAGAGGAGCAAAATGGGACTCGCTCCTGACAACAAGCCTATTGGCAGCTTCCTCTGCATTGGAGGAACAGGCTGCGGAAAGACCTTGATAGCAAAAACAATAGCAAAGGAAGTTTTCGGAGATGAAAAATATCTTGTGCGTTTTGACATGTCCGAATATTCAGACGAGACATCGGTCAATAAACTTATAGGTTCATCCGCAGGGTACGTAGGCTACTCAGAAGGAGGTCTGCTTACAGAGGCAGTTAAAAACCGAAAATATGCGGTCGTCCTCTTTGATGAAATCGAAAAAGCAAATGAAAAGGTATTCAATTTGTTCCTGCAAATTTTGGATGAGGGCTGTCTGACTGATAATGTGGGTGAAAAGGTTGATTTCAAAAACACAATTATCATAATGACATCAAACGTAGGAGTCAAGGATGCCACACTTAATGCCGGTATCGGCTTTAATGTTGACAATAAAAAGAATAGGAAAAATATTATTGAGAAATCCCTTAAATCAAAGTTTGCTCCCGAGTTCCTGAACAGATTGAATGACATCATCTATTTCAACGACTTGACGGATGACAACCTTAAAACAATTATTAGGCTTGAAACCGATAAACTTATTGAAAGATTGCGGAAGATTAATCTCAATGGAAAATATGGAGATGAGACAATTGATTTCATATTTGAAGCAATCAAGGGACAGAAAGAATATGGTGCAAGACCGATAACAAGGGCAATCCAAGACAATATCGAAAACAAAATTACGGATATGCTTCTTGATAACGATTATGAAAAAAATTATGTATTTGATTTTGACAAAATAATTAATTAATATGGAAACAAAAACTATCGAAGAAAAGGTTAAAACGGTTATTCTTGAGGAAATCAAGAATTTAGCAGACAAGGCGTGTGGCAACCCCACGGATGACAATATATGTGAACTGTTCAATGCAGTAGAATATCTCAAGACAGTCCTGAAAAATAACAGTTATACTTCGCCGATATCCACATGGTATCAATCACCATTGGTAGCAAAAAATCCATCACAGCTTGCCGACAATGTTCTCATGCGGGCAAGACTGACAACATCTGATGCGGGTGACAATAATATCGCACGGACATTTGACGGAAAACTCTAATTAGATAAAAAAATCTTTCCTATAGTTATTTATAGGAAAGATACTTTGTTTTATGGTAAATTTAATCACTTTTTTTCTTGACTTCAAGAACAATGTCAAGAAATATTGGAAATGGATAGTAGGTATTTATATCGTTTTAACAACTGTACTGCTTTTGATATTCATCAGCTCCTATAAGAGAGCCAAGAGCGAGAACAACAGATTGGCAAACAATCAGACGGCACTGATGACCGACATCGAATACTACAAGACGGAAAGCGGCAGAAATGCAAGCAAGGTTATGGAATTGGAACTGACAAAATCTGAATTTGAAAAACTCCTTCCCGAACTGCAGAAACAGGTGAAAGATCTGAAGATTAAAAACAAATATCTTGAGAGCCTTTCATCAACAGGAACGAAAACGGACATAGACGGTTCAACCACATTGAGGGATACAGTCTATATTACCGTAAAGGACAGTTCGGTCGTTAAACAGGAAGCCAAGTATTTTAAATGGGCAGATGCATGGAACACAATTGAAGGAACCGTTTACCCAAACAACAAGGTTGATGTCTCCTACCATGGAACCGACACATTGACAATGGCAGCCGTGAGAGTTCCTAAGAAATTCCTCTTTTTCAGATGCGGTACAAAATATATCGAGGTGAATGCGGTCAATTCAAATCCATCAACAAAAATTGTCTATAACCAAAAGATCAAAATTAAAAAGAAGAAGGACAAATAACTCTTTGAAGAAAGCAATAGATTTTCAAGTCTGTTGCTTTTTTTGTATTTTTATAAAAAAATGGACAATATAAAATTTCCATCAGAAGAGGAAGAAAAGAAATATAAAATAAAAAGCCTACTATGCGAACTGCTATTTCAAGAAATAAACCATAGCAGTTCAACACCAATGGATCCTATAGTTGAAATGACCCGTCTAAATAAGAAGGACACAGGCGCAGTGCCATTTCCACGTAATAAGTTTGCTATCAGAATATGGAGCAATGATCATAATCCGCCACATTTTCATGGTATTGCTGAAGGTTGGGATCTATCGTTTCTAATCGAAAATGGAGAATTATATAGAGTAAACACCATTGGAGATAACATGGCGACATACAACTACATAGTCAAGCAGGTTCCAAAATGGCTAAAAATGAGATCCAAGATATTCAAACACAATACCAATCAGGAGGTAGCTGAAAATATATGGAGTAGCTACGATGAAAATTGCAAATTTTAAAAAAAATGAACGAAACAGAATTAAGGCAAAAAATAAGAAAACTTATAAAAGAAGTCCTGTCGGAAGCCAACACCATAAACGACGATGTGGAAGAAAAAGCATCGGAAATATATAATATAGTCTGCAAAAAGAAATTAACAGACAATGATGTTATAACTAAAACATATCCTGACGGAACAGTCAAGAAAACATATTCTATTCAGGACAAATTTTTAGGGAAAAATTGCTTATGGACGTTTCATGCCAATATTGTTGATGAGGGTACCTATTACAAAAAACTTCATCAACACGAGACCTCATTTGGAACCACATACACTGACGGAAACAGAATAACGTTTATAACGATAACATATTTCCAAGCAGGAAAAAATTTTGACAAGGCAGAAGTTTTTGATTCTATCCACCACGAACTGAGCCATGCTTATAAGGCATTAGTCGTAGGAAAAACTATGGAAAATGATCAATTCTGTGCCTATATCAACACATTGGCCAACCTTCCGCCACTCAAGGAAAATTATTACCAAAAAATTATCGGAGACATTTGCTATATAGGCAGAAAAGACGAACAGGATTCTTTTGTCAATGGAGCGTATGCTTTTCTCAAGGAAAAACATCCTTTAGAATCCGAAGATATAAAGAGTGCATTGGAACAGACAACGTTGTTTTCCAAACTAAAACGCCTAATAGAAATCAAAACACAGTGGGCAAATCTTTCAAAAAACATTAATTTTCAAAGAAACGTGGAAGATATTCCAAAAGAATTCAATATGGATATTCCGAAATTAGAGAAATGGCTGAACTCCGCTATCAAACGCATTCAGACCAAGACAGGCAGCATGCTTGCAGCTTATAATAGATATCTATATGGAAACGGTTACCACTCAAGCAACGGAAAACCACCAATAGCATGGCAGGATTTTTGAAACATGTCTCTCTTTTATATGCTATTTGAAACCATTTATATTACCAGTAGCCTCTAAAAAAATATATATTAAAAAAAACAATTTTAAATATGGCACGAAGAACTTTGCAACTAATTGACATATTGGTATTTTATGACATTCCGCAATTGTTTATAGCCAAGTTTGAGGATTCAGACATTAATCTGATATGCATGTTGGAAGATGTCGGGCGGGAAACGGGAGAATGCCAATATTTGGGCGTTTGTGTATCACCGTCAAGATTAGAAGATTTCCTCTCAGGGAAAATCGATTTGCGGGATGCCTTTACTGGCACCGAATTCGATATGCCGTTCTATGACGTGGCCGAAAGAGGAGGAAGACTTGAAGCCAAACAGCTGACCTTGAATAACATTTCAGAAGACAAATTGCCCGAAGCAGGCTTCTATTGCGACAATGCCTGACAACAGTCAATGACAATCCTGAGAAGAATTTTTCTTTTCGGGATTTTTTGTATATATTTGCATCAGGAAGAAAAATAACGGAAAAAAATATGCTGAACATTAATTTTACACAGGATTCGGAAACGATTAACCCAATTCATTTGATGAGTACCAATGGAAATTTTGTGCCCACGGCATCCATTTCTTTATCAATAAGCAGGATGCGCTCGATTATTGAAAAAATTAACAAATATATGAAAACAGAAGAGGAAATAAACGAAATGATAAGGATATTTGCCCTTGCAAACCTCATAGAGGAGGGAATAAAAAAAGTGGAGGAGAAATATATGTTTAATGACGACGGGACTATTACAGAAAGGGAAAAGAAACCTAAAAATCTATAAAAAAATGAAGAAGACAAATATAGAGGACAAAGCAAAGCAAATCATTGAGGATACAATGAAAACATTGCCGAAGGAGAAACATTATGATCCGTTAAATTATTTTCCTGATGATGCATTTGAGAAAAACCCTCTCACCGCATAGATTTCTTCTATACAAATGGCGGGCACACCTCAAGCCCCGCAACCTTCTCCTCAGATAAAGAAGCGATAAATGCGGCAATACAGGAGGCGCAATCCCGAAATGACATCTGCGGAGGCGTATGCAGCATCAAGGTTAGAAAATATACGGGCGAATACGACAGCAACGCCCTCAACATATTAAAGACCATATACGAAAAAAAAATGAATAACCCTCATGAAAATAACAAAGGTAGACATTGAAAAAAGATATACCGAATATAACTGAATTTATTTCTACAATGAATTGGGCAATGGTATTCAAACTAATGGTATTGAAAGCGTGTGGGCGGTGCTGAAGCGCGGAATGTACGGCATATTCCACAATGTTTCGGTGAAGTATATGCAGAGATACGTGGACGAGTTCTGCTACCGTCTCAATCACAGGGCAAGCAAAGAAGCCTTTGAAACATTGGTGAAACTTGCTGTTGCATAATAAGAATTTGTGTATATTTGAGACGTAAAGTATTTATTTATAAAACACAAGATAATATGGAAAGGGTAGTATCACAATTACAGAAAATTGATGTATTGGTGCTAAGCGATTACATCATTAAGCATTATGGTCCAATGTCTCACTTAAAACTGCAAAAATTGTTATTTTATTGTGATGCGTACCATTTGGCCTATTTTGGTACAGAATTAATTCCTGATAAGTTTGAGGCTTGGGTTCACGGACCCGTATGCCGGAAAGTCTATGATAGCTTTAAAGATAAATCAGTTCTCTATGCTGATATTGCTTATTGCTATAACGAAGGGGATATAGATGTAGATAGTGAGTTTAGGAAATTAACCACTGATCAACAAGATTTGCTTACAGATGTCTTATCCACCTTGTCAACGTGGACAGGGTTACAGTTGGAACAATCTACTCACTCTGAAGCCCCTTGGAAAAATGCAAGAAGGGGATATAGTGAAGCTGATAAATGTTCAATAGAAATTTCTAAATCCGGAACGGAAACATTTTATAGAGACGAACTTCAAAATGCGGAAATTCACTAAACAAAAGAAAGAGACTGCAATAGCGGCAGTTTTTTCAAATAAAGAAAACTGTCAAACACAAACAGAGAATTTTAAAGTCTCATTCCAATATTTAGACACAACGCAAAAGTATGGTTCGGGGTTTAAAGATTGGCAAGAATGCGGGCTGTTATCAAAAATGATGGAGACATTGCAGGGTTATTCCCATAATCCTCTTACAAAGCAGTTTGATGGAGATAGATTTGCTTTGTATAAAGGTTTTCCTAAAGATGACGACACAATGTTTAATTATCCATCTGCGGTTCCACAAGATGCACGTTGGGCACGGATTCATATAACAGGACGTGCTGAGTAATGGGGAAATATTCAAAAAAGATAAAAACGCATTTGCATTAATCTCCAATACATTGCAAAAATTCGGATTGGAACAATATAAGATAGATGTCATCAACTATCTAAAGAGCACCTATTACTGTTCTTTTAATAAAAGTTGTGAACTATTGTCGTATACCTCCAATGTACCAATCAAAAAACTCAACACGAAATATCCTGACGAGGACTCAAACAGAATCATGAGATTGGGTGCATGGATATTGAAGAACAAGGGCGTTTCCAACTTCAACCAACTAACGGAACGTGGCAACTGAACTACCGCCACATGATAATATTCAAAAACAAATAGAATCTCGGAAAGGAACAAACCTTCCTGAGATTTTTTTATTTCCCCTCCTCAAAAAACCGAAAATCGAATCTTGATAAGTGGCGAGAAAATTAATTTTCCAAAAAAATATGGGAAAAAATTTTTCGGGCATTGATTTTTGGGAAATACTCCCAACCCCCTGATGGGTATCGGTGTTTTTGACCTGATGTATCCCTGTGGCCAAAACGCCACATTTTCTCACCTTGATAGTACCTCTTGATAGAGATTTGATTTTATAAAACGAAAAATTAATTTTAGAAAAAATATACGAAACTTTGATTTTGGAAAAATCCAAAAATATAGGGGAAAAATTTTTCGCACAAGGCATTTTTTCAAAATAAGGGGGTACCCCCTATGGAAAAAGTCGAAAAAATAGGGTAAATCTATCGTAGCCAATAGCCCCGCAGCATATAGACGTGGCACGGAGGGACAACATCGGGAGCACTTACGTAGGGAGGGGTAGGGGCAGGGGGTACATAGGTAGTCCTATATCCTATAAAATAAAATTAAAATCCGTATTTGCAAGCAAAAAGCAAAGAAATTTTTATTAAAACGATTTATAAAAAAGAGTTGATTTTATTAAAACGTTTTCTTGATATTCTATGGTGGGTAAAACGATTTAATCAAAAAAAAGTTAAAAAAAGTTTTGGAGTATGGAAAAAAGTCCGTACCTTTGCTTTCGGAAATGAGGGAAACACCTCACCACGGAAAGGGAAAGCCGATAAGTACCCACAACGCCAAAAACCTTAATAACATGGCACGTTCAATCAATACCCGTGAAACTTCAATCGTTACCCGTAATGAAATGGTTAAAAAGTTGCTTGCAGACCTGCATGACGGAAAGCACGCACCTATGACTGAAGAAGAAGAGCAGACCGCATTTGCGGACAGGAACGCACACCGCGAAGAAATAATTCAGCGCAATTTATTGTTCGTTTATTCGGTAGCGAAGAGATACGCAAGAGATAACGAAACACTTTGCGATTACTTTTCAGAGGGGGCTATCGGTCTTGCGGATGCGATTGACAAGTTTGAACCTGAAAGGGGTTTCAAGTTCATTTCATTCGCGGTTCATTATATCCGTGCGTATATGTCCGCATACGCAAAGGAGAGCGGTCTTGTTAAGTCAAGCAATGCAAACAAGATAGGTTCAAAGGTAAAGACCTATGAGGCACGCTATTATGCCGAAAATGGCAAGATGCCGACCGATGCAGAAATTTTGGCATACCTTAAGAACGAGCACGGAATAGAAGTAAAGTACATTTCGGAAATACATGGCGCGTCATTTACAAGCATTGACGCGAAGATAGACACCGATAGCGATGACACGGCAGGCGAAGTGGGTGAAGTTGCTCAAAGAACGGCAAGTTTTAACGAAGTGGAGACCACTATCGAAAATGACAACCGCAAGCAGACTATTTCAATACTCCTTAATTGTAAAGCAATTTCGGAGACTGAAAGGGAGGTTTTGACACTTTGGTATCTGAAAGGTTGGAGCAAAGAACGCATTGCAAAGAAAATGGACTTGTGTGGCGAAAGGATTAGGCAGATACAAGCGACCGCGCTCAAGAAGTTGAAAGGATATGCGGAACGCCACAATTTGACCGCATAAGGCGGCTACAATGAAGTCAAATAGGTAGGATGATAAGTCTTACCTATTTTTTATTATCGTTGAAAATAAAACGTTTTAGTCATGGTTAAAAAAAATTAAGATTTTTCTTGGATATATGGAAAAATTTATTATTTTATAGGATAATGAACGGAACTAAAAAATCAGTTAATTTTATTTTGTATTGGGTTATCCTATAAAATAATGAAAAGTGGGTAATATGCAAATAAATTTTATTAAAACGTTTTTTCAATGCTCTATTGGGGGTAAAACGATTTTTATAAAAAATAAATGCTTTAATTGTTGCATAATTAAAAAAGAGTTTGTACCTTTGCAATGTGGTTCAAAGGAGAGGACTGCAAGGGCAACAAGTCAGCCCATATTGAAATGGCTTAAATATTTACTATCATGCTTTCATTTATTATTTCTGCAATTCAGACAATTATTTATATTGCAATCATTGGTTTTTTGTGCCTTATGCTTATAGGGCAACAGATACACGATGTGAGGATAATGTTCGGAAAGAACGAGGAAGAAGAAAGCAAGGAAGCTAAAAACATTTAGATATATGCCGTTTTTGTTGTAAATCAGTCTGTTTAAGGACGGGAAACAAGTTGGACGATAGTCTGACTTGTTTTTTTTATTATCGTCGAAAATAAAACGTTTTAATGGAGGGAATGAAAAAAGTCAAAATTTATTTGGAATTGTGGCAGAGTTTTTTATTTTATAGGATAATTAAGAAACGGATTACATTTTATAGAATTAAAACGATTTATAAGAAAAAGGTTGATTTATTAAAACGTTTTCCTGTTAGTCTATCATTGGTAAAACGATTTAATTGAAAAAAAGTTGAAAAAAGTTTGCAGAACAAAAAAATATCCGTACCTTTGCAGTGTTGAATTACAACAACAAGGTTTTAAGTTTAACAATCAAACAATTTTTGATTATGAAAAGGCAGGTTTTATTCAGTAACGAACCATTTGAAATTACGGACGAATTGAGAAAGGAGTTTCTTGAATCAATGGGACACGAAGGGACTGACGAAGAAATAAGCGAATACTATGAGGAATATATTGACGATTTTCTTGCCAATATGCAGTATGCAAAGGACCATGACGGAAATGATTTATGGGGTGCTAAAGTGGTCATTTCGGGAACGTTAGGATTGTGGGACGGCAAAAAGACAATAGTCCCCGAAGTCGCAAAAGACTTTAAGCACGCATTATGGCTATGTATTAATAATACAGACTATTGCAAAATCTATAAAGAATGTAGCAAGATTATAATCGAAGCCACACACCACGACGGAACAAACGTATTTACATTGCAGTTCCTTACGGAAGATGCGGAAATAAAATATAACTATGGCGCAGATTTGAAATTCACCAATAGGAGAAATATAAGGACGTTAGGCAAATATCTGTTTTAGAAATTAGCCACACGGACAGATAGGGATTGAGGAAAAATTAAATTTCTTCAATCCCTATTTTTTGTTTGAAGATTTGATTTTAACGTTTTATTTCAGTTTGTTTCTTAAATTGTGATAGATTACTCCACTAATGGAAAATAATTGATTATAGGGGCTAAAAATGGGTAAATAATGGTTTAATTTTGGGCTATTAAGGCTAAAAAAATACTATAATGGCTTAATTTTGGGCTATTATAAAAAAGTTTTGTAGGTTGAAAAAATAGTCTTAACTTTGCTATCGGAAATGAGGGAGAAACCTCAACGGCAACAAGCCTGCCGATTTTGAAATGGCTTTTATTCCTATAAGATTATGAAAGGAATGACATTTGAGAAGTTTGAAGAGATTTTCAACGAGTTAAGCGATGCTGAAAAAATCGAATTGTGGAACGACCTTTGCGATGATTACGCCTACGATGAACGTCTGTATAACATGGACGACCTTGATGAACTTTTGGAGGGCAAGAAGCCGAGCGAACTTCTGTCAATGGCAGACGATGATTTCAAATATACTGACGATTATTTCTATTTCAACGCATACGGATATGTTTGCTCAGTGGATGACTTTGACGAATTTGTAGCCAACGGACGTGGCGACACTGAGGAAATATATGAATGGCTTGAAAGCCACGACAGGCTGCAAGACTTTGCCGAGGAGAACGACCCCGACTATAACGAGGAGGATTGGGAGGACGAAGAGGAGTAGGCGATACTCAAACGAGTGCCCACGCTTTTGTGGGTGTGGGTGCTCTAAAATTAAAAAATAAGATTTTCAGTTAAACGTTTTAATTTTTTAGATTATGTATAGAATTGTATCAACGTCCTTTGGCGATGTTATCTTCATTGAGAACAACGGAAAAACGGAAATTTTTAGCGGTAGAAGCCTTAACGACTATGAGGGTACGGCAAACGTGGATTTGAATACCGCCACGGATAAGGATTTGGCCGACATTGCAGAAAGGCAAATCAAATTGAGGGCGTAATTAAATTATTAACATTAACAAATCATTTTATTATGGGGATTTTATTTTTTACTTTTGTTATTATAATTATTGCCTTATGCTTTATTGGCGGCAAGACAGAAAACGGGCAATTTGATGGCATTGTTCAATGTTTTTTTAATGCAAATGGACAACGAGACGAAAGCACAAAATTAAAGGCTATTTTAATGCTTGCGGACTTGAATGGGCACGGATTAATAAAAGAACAAATCACGACTGCAAAACAGAGTGAAGTAATGGAAACACAAATGAAAGCCTTTCTTGAAAATAAGGGTATAAAACTAATAACAGATTTAGGCTATTGCAACAACGGAAAAAAACCTGACGATAGTTTTTTTTATACCGCTTTTGAGGGCAATGGCGTTTTAGTTATGATTGGTGAAACACACGATTTGAATGCAGACCCAAAGGAAATAGGAAAAGTTATGTATAATGATTTGAGAGAGCGATGCGGAGTAAAAAAATAAGTGCCTTATATCAGACTTAATTGTTTGTGTTTGACATTTTATATATTATTGCTTATTTTATCATTTAGTGCAGACGGCTGTGAAGTCCTTTGCACTTTTTTTGTTTTTTATTTGGATATTTGATTTTTTTTGTTATTTTATAGGATAATAGGCCAAAAGATTTTTAGCCAAAATCAATACTGAAATAGATACAATAATTTTAACGTTTTATTTTGGCTTGTTTTAATAAAGTTGGGGGATTTATCCTAAAATCGAATAAAGTGGCTGAAAACGGCTAAAAATGGGTAAATAGGTGATAATACGATATGAAGATATTATAATGGTTGAATGGTTAATGCTATTGTTTTTTGCTACGTATTATCCTATAAAATAAAAACTTTTTTGATACATACAAATCCTTAAAACGATTTATATTGGATTTTTTTATATTAAAACGATTTATAGGGACAATGTTGCTCTATTAAAACGTTTTCTTGCTATTGTAGGGCACATTTGCAAAATAGATTAAAAAAAGTTTTGCAGATTTAGAAAATAGTCGTACCTTTGCAATAGTTAAAAGTTGAACCAATTAAAGATTATCTGATTATGGCAAAGTTTGGAAAATTCGTTCATACCACATCAGTGGCATTTAGCAAGGCAGAAATAGACGAATTTGTAAAACGTCTTTCTGCACTTGTAAATAGATATGACAAAGATGTAAAAATAAACTATTCCTACACTGAGGAATATGGCCGCCTTATGGTTTCGTTTATGAGCAAGCCAAAGGCATTGAGAAATGTCTATGGGAGCAGAATTGAATATAATGGGCTTGCTTTTCTCTTATTCAAAAATAAGGGATATATCGAAAATTATGACTGGTGCAAAATGGAAATAATTGACAAGACGAAGCCACAAAGAGATTTTGAAAGTGCCCCACCTTTCCAATATTCAGCACATTTGGTCGTGGGTGGTTTTGAGATACCATATAGGCATAAGATTAAAGAGGGCATAGAGCCTAAATGTCCATATCAGTACGGCACGGAATTTGACGATATTGACTTTTCCGAAAGCATAAAGGAGTTGTTTGAAATGCAATTAAGAGCAAGATAATACGCATATATTTTGAGGGTTGAGGAAAATTAAATTTCCCAATCCTCATTTTTTATTTGCATATCTGAAAAATTATTTTATTTTATAGGATAATGGGCACGTCATAAAGACCAAAAATCAAAACCTGATTAAAACGTTTTATTTTGGACGATAAAACAAAAGCTGATAAATCCCTCAACTTTATACGTGTCACTTCAAAATAACGGCTGAAATGGTGCAAAAATAAAGTTCTGTTTATTATGACATAATAGGCGGAAAAGACTATAAATGGCTTAAAAAAAATATAAAAAAGTTAAGGTTTTTCTTGCATAATCAAAAAAGATTTTTATTTTATAGGATAATAGAAACAATATGGGCCTAAAACGTTTTACGGGGAAATGGTTGGTTTATTACAACCTTTTCTTGCTATTCTATGATGGGTAAAACGATTTAACTGAAATTTAATTTTGCGGTCTTGGACTTTTTGCCTATCTTTGCATCGTGGTTAGGGAATCACAACGGCAGCAAGGTCGGCCGATATTGAACGACCTAAATAGTTTTTAGTTATGGCTAATACTACATTTTCCAAATGGAGGGAAAAGGAGTTTAGAGAATATCTGAATGGAGAGGGCAAAGCACAAGCAGAGAGGTTTGTTCGGAATATGAAGATAGGAAATATCGGGGCAGTGGTTAAGCACGTTGCAAAGAGCGGTATGTCCCGTGAGGTATGTTTCTATGCCTTAGAGGTGGATGAGAGCGGACGTGTATATCCATACGAAATAAATAGGTTTATTGCAAGGGCAGGCGGTTTCAAAATAGCAACAGACCCGTATGGCTTTGAAACGAATGTAATTTTGGACGGAGTTGGGTTTGATGTCGTCTATGCTTGTTTGGTACACGTCTGTAACCACATAGAAGAATACACGGCTCTGACAGACGGTAATATTTTCAATGATGCATATAAAGGTTATCTATTGATGTAATATACTCACTTGAGTATCGGCAAAGGAGCAATGCAGGGAATATAAAATTTCTCTGCATTTTTTTATGGTTTTGTTTGGAAATGTTATTTATTTTTTTATTTTATAGAATAATGGACTTAATTTTCTACTATCAATTAAATCGTTTTATGGCGAAAATTAAATTTTGCCGTCTTAATTTTTTTGCTTATATTTGCAATAACGAAAACAATGCTAATAAATTTGATTATTAAGAATTATGGCGACAAGAGACGATTTACAGATTATTGATGGCGGCAGGTGGAATGGTACGTATGCTTGCCTATTCAATGATAAAAGGTATCAGATAGATAGTATCTATAACGGCAATAAATGGGTTTATGGCTTGCGTGTTTGCGACCCTAAACGCCCCGTAATCGTACTATCAACCAATAATACAAATGAAAGGTATTTGAGAGAGTTTCTGCCGACATTGAAAGGCGCGAAACGAGTCTTTTATAAAGTTTGTGACAACTATGACGAAGACCCGTATGGGAGAAAAATCAAATGCGGTTCATATTCTTATGAAATATGGGATTTAAGAAGCCTTTTTGATTGCACAAAGGATATTACCGACTTTCTTAACTATGAAGAAAGGGAACTGCTAAAAGATTATAAGGCTTAGACCTTAAATTTAATTTTGTAGAAATAAAAACTTTGATTATATTTGCAGTGTAGAAAGGAAACAAGTTCAACAACTAAAGGCAAAATTGATTATGGCTAAAAAATTGACATTCGTAAAGTTTTTTAATAACGTGGGTATTACGGGCAAACTAATCAAAACGGAAAAAGTCTTTGATGATGAAACCGAAATGAAAAAGATGTTTGACGAGTGTGTGGGCACGTTTGAGCCGTACTGCAAGATGTTCGGTCAATTTGCAAGGCGTGATTATGAGACGGCAAACGGCGAGGCAATGGGTAATATGTTTTCGTTAAAGGTAGAAGATGTCTAACAATTAAAAATTAAATAGATTATGCTAAAGATTGGAAAGTATTACATTGAGAAAGAGAATGACAAATTGAGCGGTCAGCCGTGTGTGTTCTGCACCGCATATCTCGACCCCGACAAGGAAAAAGAGGTAACTATGTTCACTATCAAGGGAACGAAAGGAATGTCTGAAAACAATATCAACCTCAAAATTATGCAGGAGGTGAAAATGCGGTTGAGGTAATAAAAAATCGTTAATTGATTGAATATGCTTTAGGGGATAGGGTCAGCCGTGAGGTTCGCCCTATCTAAACGTATATTATACTCGATTGAGTATAGTTTTTTATTATGGGCTATTATTCTATAAAATAAAAAAATCCTTTAGAAAAACAAATTTAATTTTAATTTTTTTATTTGGAAAACTTTTATTATATTTGCAGAAGTAAAAAGTATTTTTGTTATGAATATCATTGATTACATCAACATGTTGCCTAATGGAGACATGTTCTATGGAGTACCGAAAGTCGTGCCCAATCCAAATTGTAAGATTCCGCCCGTGGATAGAGTTCCTGCATTGAGGGAATTTAATATCAATGGGCATACGATAATGGCGAGAAACCGCAAGGACGCAATCAAAACGGCCGTGCGCAAGGGAATTGTTTCCGACAAGAAAAAGAAGAGAAAATAAAACGATTTATATAAAAAAAGTTTTGCAGTTCCAATCTTTTTTGCTATCTTTGCAGTGTTGAAAGGCAACAAAAATTTAAGTTTAACAAACAAACATTTTTTTGATTATGAGAAGAGAGGTTTTATTTGACAACACACCTTTTGAGGTAACTGATGAACTGAGAAAGGAGTATTATGCCAACTGCGGAGAGGAGGGCACTGATGAAGAGGTTTATGACTTCTTTGAAGACAAATTCGACTTCTTTTTAACGAATTTGAACTATCCGCGCGACAAGAAAGGTGAATGGATAGGTAATGTTCCCGTAATAATAACGGGCAAGTTAAACCTTTGGGACGGGGAACACATCATTAAACCATTCATTGTCGGAAGTATTGAATGTGCCGTGCGGATTTGCAGAGAAAAGTGTGATTACTGCAAGATATATAAAGACTTCAGTAAAATCATAGTCGAAGCCACGCACCACGACGGAACAAACGTATTTACGTTGCAGTTCCTCAACGATATCGGGGAAAAACGCTATTTGGAGGGTGCTGAGGTAGATTTGACAAATAGACGTTACATAAGAACTTTAGGCGAGTATTTGTATTAGCCTTTAGGCTTGAGGATTGGAGAAAGCATAAAATCTCCAATCCTCATTTTATTAAATTAAATTTGGATATTTGATTTTTTTTATTATTTTATAGAATAATAATACCGACAAGCCTCAACGTCAATTAAAACGTTTTATAAAATTAATTCTCAATTAAACCAATTTTAATTTTTTTATTCCAATCTTTTTGTATATCTTTGCATCGTAGGAACAATTAAAAATTCAATAGTTATGAACGTATTTGTATTAAATATGGAATATGCTTACGGCACAATCGAGGGCGTAGAGTGCATAGGCGTATATGACACCAAGGAGAAAGCGCAAAAGGCAATGGTGGAGAAAATTGATGCGACAGAAAAGAATTGGAAAGAACATTGGGACGCTGATATTACCAAACACCTCAACATTATCAAAGGTGAGGAAACGGGCGTGATTTCGACACTTACCATGAACAAATATTTTACTATAACCGAAAAGGAAATCGAATAACTAAAATATCAAAACAATGGAACTATTAATAATTTTAATCATTTTCTTCTTTCTTATGGGCGTGCTCAGCCTATTGGGATTTCTTCTTGAATATGATGATACCAAGGATAAAAGAAGATTCAAATATGCCACCATATTTTGCTTAGTGGCAGATGTGGTAGGTATAGTCTTATTAGTTATCTTCTCAATTTAATTTTGCAGAACCAATCTTTTTCATTATATTTGCATTGTAATAAAATAATAGAGTTATGAAAGTATATGTAGTAAATAAGGCATCATGTTTTTGCGGTGAAGCGCATGGAGTATGCTATGGGGTTTTCGCTACCGAGCAGGGAGCAAAAGAAAAAATGCATAAGGCTATTTCCGAAACTGAAGAAATATGGTTTGGGGACATGAATCCTGCCGATGAAAATAAGATAAGTATCACCAAATTGGGTGAGACATTGAGACTTGAAAATCTCACAACGAGGGCTAATGAAACGTTCTCAATTCAAGAGGTTGAATTTGATGATTATGTGTCCATATTGTGAAACAAAAAAGAAAAAAGAATACTATGACGGACATTCAAGACATTGGGATATTGATTATGGCCAAGATACTTCAGACATTGAACAAATGGCTTTAAGAGCGAGGTTGTCTCTTATGGCAGGCTACTTCACAGATACATACGGGAAGCCCCAAAATCAATGGGAATAAAAGCAGGGATGATATTGTTTCATTCTTGCTTTTCCCGTTTATACATACTCAATCGAGTATCATCTTTTGCCATTTCAGTATTATCCTATAAAATAAAATTTTCCCCGAGAGAAACAAATTTAATTTTAACTTTTATAAAAATAATTTTCTATTAAAACGATTTATATTGAAAATATATTTTGTGGGAATATTTATTTTTACTATCTTTGCATCGTAAGACAATTACAAAACATTAACAAATTTTATTAAACAATTAAACAGATTTTAATTATGGCACACAAAAAGAACGTAGGAGCAGAGATAGTAAAAACTTACTCTTTTAAGGTAAAGAATACCAATGGTATCACAATGGAAAAATTGATGAACGCCATTGACGAGTTTCAGTCATACTATAACCTTTGTAGCGATTGGATATGCAAGAACCTCACGACTATGACAATAGGCGATTTGGATCAGTATATTCCCGAAAAGGCAAAGGGTAATACTTATGCGACTGTTCTTCTTGATGAAGCATGGAAAAATCAGCCGTTGTATAAAATATTCAGCAAAAAGTATAGCTCTAATAATAGGAACAATGCTCTTTATTGCGCCTTGTCTTCAGTCATTGATACAAATAAGGAGAATGTATTAGGATTCTCAAAAACCTATTATACAAGAAATGGCTATATCCTCAACGTGATATCCAACTATGCTTCCAAGTTGTCTAAACTGAATACCGGCGTAAAAAGCCGTGCAATAAAGGAAACTTCAGATGAAGCAACCATTATTGAGCAGATTATCTATGAAATGGAGCATAACAAATGGGAAAGCATTGAAGATTGGAAAAATCAGATTGAATATCTCAATTCCAAGACAGACTACAATCCTACCTATATGGAACGTATGAAAACATTGTCTGCATACTATTCGGCTCACAAAAGTGAGGTAGATGCAAAAATGCAGGAAATGGCAGTGGAGAATCTTGTTAAATTTGGCGGTTGCCGTAGAAACAATAGCAAAAAGTCTATGTTTATTATGGGTGCGTCTAATACAAATTATACAATTTCATATATAGGCGACAATAGTTTCAATATCAATTTTGCAAACATACTGAACTTTGATGTTTACGGACGTAGAGACGTTGTAAAAAACGGAGAAGTCCTTGTTGATATAATGGCCAATCACAGAGATTCTATTGTATTGAAAATTGTGAATGGCGAATTGTATGCAGATGTGCCATGTTCAGTGACCTTGAATAAGGTAGAATCTAATTTTGAAAAGGTTGTGGGTATTGATGTTAATATGAAGCATATGTTGCTGTCCACAAGCGTTACCGATAATGGCAGTTCGGATTTTCTTAACATTTATAAGGAAATGTCTAATAATGCCGAGTTTATGGCTCTTTGTCCCGAAGAAGATAGAAAATACTACAAGGATATCAGCCAATACGTAACATTTGCACCGCTTGAACTCGACCTCTTGTTCTCTCGTATCAGCAAGCAGGGTAAAGTCAAAATGGAAAAGGCATATTCTGAAATTTTGGAAGCCTTGAAATGGAAGTTTTTTGCCAACGGAGACAACAAAAACCGAATCTATGTAGAAAGTATACAGAAGATAAGGCAACAAATAAAGGCTTTGTGCGTTATTAAAAATGCATATTATGAGCAGCAAAGTGCTTATGATATTGACAAGACGCAGGAATATATTGAGACACATCCGTTCTCACTGACTGAAAAGGGCATGAGCATTAAGTCCAAAATGGATAAGATTTGTCAGACAATTATAGGTTGCCGAAACAATATCATAGATTACGCCTATTCATTTTTTGAGAAAAATGGCTATTCTATCATCGGCTTGGAGAAACTGACAAGTTCACAATTTGAGAAGACCAAATCAATGCCGACTTGCAAGTCTCTTTTGAATTTTCATAAAGTTCTTGGGCATACTTTGTCTGAATTGGAAACACTCCCGATAAATGATGTTGTGAAGAAAGGATATTACACCTTTACCACCGATAATGAGGGCAAAATCACTGATGCATCTTTATCTGAAAAAGGCAAGGTTAGGAAAATGAAAGACGATTTCTTCAACCAAGCAATAAAAGCAATCCATTTTGCTGATGTTAAAGACTATTTTGCAACATTGTCTAATAACGGACAGACTGGTATATTTTTTGTACCATCACAATTCACATCCCAAATGGATAGCAATACCCATAATCTCTATTTTGAGAATGCCAAAAATGGCGGGCTGAAATTAGCCCCAAAATATAAGGTAAGACAGACGCAGGAATATCACTTGAACGGGCTTCCTGCCGATTATAACGCGGCGCGGAACATTGCGTATATCGGTCTTGACGAAACAATGAGGAACACTTTTCTGAAAAAAGCAAATAGCAATAAATCATTGTATAATCAGCCAATCTACGATACGGGTATCAAGAAAACCGCAGGTGTGTTCTCCAGAATGAAAAAATTAAAGAGATATGAAATTATCTGAAATAAAATATGAATTTTTCTTTGCGGAGATGTCTATTAATAGACTGATTTCTAATAAGTTATAAGAAATACATTGTTGTAGATACCTTTTTATAAGGTTTGAACAACCTAGTACATCATCCTGAACTCGTCGAGTCTCATTGTTGTAGATACCTTTTTATAAGGTTTGAACAACTGATGAGGCAAGCATAAACAAGATCGGTTAATTGTTGTAGATACCTTTTTATAAGGTTTGAACAAC
>ERZ1034992.40-NODE-40-length-91728-cov-168.140238_pt1 | contig 91728 bp, 82 predicted proteins | sample MGYA00520695_ERZ1034992 | MGnify/ENA primary metagenome ERZ1034992 (study PRJEB33766, sample SAMN09781778) | gut metagenome | biome: gut microbiome | host: Homo sapiens | place: Madagascar | study: EMG produced TPA metagenomics assembly of the PRJNA485056 data set...
GAGGAACTTTTCCTGAAATGAAAACGTAAATGACCCCCGTTGAGGTGCTGCGGCTAGCTCCGAGGGGGTGGGGGGGGGGTTGCCTTACGCCTACCATGGGGAGGGGGGGTCGCCCAATAGGTTCACCTTTACACAACAAGCCTTCTGATTTCAGTATTTGCCATCTCCATTATCTCCATTAGCTTTATCACTTTTTCCATGTCTGTCAGGTTCACCCTTACACCACAAAAGTCCCAATTTCGTAATCTCTTAGCTTTCATTCACTTCTGTATTTCCGCTTTCAACATCCTTACCATTCTCATTATCTTTATAGTTCACAGTGTAACTCAACGGTTCACTCTTACACAACAAACCTTCTTATTTCCCAAATTCGTTGATTTTTCTTCACATCCTTGTTATCTTCATTATCTTCATTATCTTCATTATAGTCTTAGTCACCTTTACACCTAAAAAGCCCAGATTTCATAAATAATTAGTCTTTGTTCACTTTCACGTTACGACCTCTATCATCTCTATCATCTCTATCATCTCTACAAACATTATCGTCTTTTATATTGTCCAATAGGTTCACCCTTACACAATAAAAGTCTAGATTTTCCTTTTTCCTTTTTTCTCTTTCACTAGTATCTTCATCATCTATCTTACCAATATAGCTTTTGCATTTATGAATTTACAATCATCATTATCATTGTTTTCTTTCTTATCTATAACCTTTCGCTGTTTCTTTACTTTTGTCATCAACTTTATCTTGTTCTTCCTTTAGCGACCTTTTCCGCCTTCATCAGACGCAGTCTGACCTTGCCCATCTCCGTGACCTCCGTAACTAATAAACTCACGAATCTCCGTGACCTTTATAATCTCCCAGCTCAATAGTTCGTTTCTCTATGTTCTCTATTGTTACAAACTCTTTTTCTATTTTTCACTTCTTTACTAAAAAGAAACTCCCCTTCATCACGAAGAGGAGTATCCGTAAGAATGAATTAAAAAATCTAATTACATCACCGTAATGAAAAGAAAAAGACATTTTCAAATGAAATCATCAAAGCGCAAATTTTCAAAAGAATCCAATCTGAACGGCAAATTCGTATATCTTGTATATTGTAATATGTTCTATTAAGTATTGGTAGGTAGGGATGCTTTAGCATCCATTTTCCCTACAGGGGAGCTGAACTCAACTACCAACTATGGTGGCTTAGCTTCCCTGTAGAAGGGATTGGTTGATTAAACAACCTCAACCACAACACCAGCTTCATAACTTGGTTCTTTTTCTTTTTTCTTTTTTCCCAGCTATATGGCGAAATTCGCTACTTTCGGCGAAATTGGGAAACAATTAATAGAGTTTAACTATAACTTTAACTTCCATTCAACTTTGAACCTTCATTTTTACTGATTTTCACGACAATCTAAAGTGATAATCCTTATATTTGTAATGAAGGTCATGTGAGTTGACCAACAATACATAACATAACAAACACAGGTAAAAGTATGATTAAGTTTGATGTAAATGGTAAAGTTGGTGCTGTTACACTTACTCTTCCTACAAAGCTGAATGAGATTTCTTCTCAATATCTTGCAGGTATAGGAAGTGAGATAGCAGTCGCTGACAACTATGTTCTTGTAGCCCTGTGCTACAAAGAGCGCATTTCGAGCTTCATCTCAACAAGCAGACAGAGCAAAGACGGTCTTAAAACAAGTGTTGTTCCTTTGTTCATAAAGGCTGGTCGTTCAGAGAACGAGTTCATTAACAACATAAACACAGGAGCTAAGCTGATTGCCAGTGGCAGTGCGCTTTCTCTTGGTCATCATGTTGTAGCTAAGAGCAATGTTTTGAGCATTGGTGCTTTCTTGGGAAATATCGAAGGAGACAACAATGTTTATTCTAATGCTCTTAAGCATCCAGAAGACGTATACTTTGTAGAACTTAAGCTGATACCTGCTGTTGATATAGTAGGCTACTACACTGAAGATTCTGCTGTTGAGACAAGCGAGTTCGCTGGAGCTAAGCAATGACCTGCACACATCCCTTCTACAGGGGAGCTAAGCTGCGTCTCCTGTAGGGGGTAATTGTTTTTACTGTATGAAAACGATTACATTTCCAGAAGGCTTTGACATCACAATATGCACAAAGCATGACATTCTTGAAACTCTTGACAAGAACGTGGTTGACAAAGAAATCATGTACGACCTTATCAAAAGTCTGGAATGTAACATTGCCAAGTGTATTCGTGAGAATCGGTGGGCTGGTATGCCGTTTATCGGCAGTGTCAGACCAAGTCCTGTAAAGGCTATGTTTTATGAGCCTGAAGTCAGAGAAACTTTGAAGGATGCGTATGCTACAATGCCCTTTCCTTCTTTTATCATGTTCAAAAAAGCCATGATAAAAGACAAGTATCTTGAGGTTGTTTACAACAGACAGTACAAGGTTATTGCAGCGATAAACGCTCGAAGAAACTACAGATACTATAGGCGTTTGTGCAAGACACGAGGTGACGTATATGCCAGAATTTTCATGTTTTCTTGTGCATCGTTTGTTGGATTTGACGTAGGACGTTTTGATGAAGATTGTATAGACTATGACCAATAATAAACTGCTTATTGATTCTATGCTTCTTATTGACGATACTGGGATGCCAAAAGCTCCTACTATTCGTCAACTTCTTGATGTTGACATGAGAAATCTCTTTTTGAGAGACAAGTCAAAGACAAAGCAGAAGTACATACAAGAGTGCATTGTAATTTACTACATGGGAGACCCGAAATCTCCAGCCAAACAGTCAGGGCTTAGTGATGCTGAAGCTCTGCAAATGGCTATTGAACAAGCAGACCTTCCTAAAGGGTATATCCCTGACCAACTTGTAATGAAGCTGATTGACAAGTATTACAAGGAAAATATTACAGAAGCTGGCAGGGTTGTGGAGAATATTCTCAAAGGTATTCACAATATCAATCTAAGTATTGATGTGATGAACAACCTTTTGAATGAGAAGCTGAAAGAGACAACCATAACTTTGGAGGAGATACCTACTATCGTAGGTCTGATTGACAACGTAAACAAAAAGGCGAGTGAAATACCTACTATTCTGAAAAAGCTGGAAGAAGCTAAGCAGAACCTGATGTACGAAAAAGAGACAGAGATTTCTCGTGGAGGAGGGGTTGTGCTAAGCAGCATGGATAGCGAACTGTACTGATATGGAAAGAGACAAGAGATACGATGAAATATTCCTCTACTTCAAGGAGGAGGGGCATTGTTACACTGATACACTGGGGAGGGGTTATTCTTCAGTAACAACTCTCATTCACGATAACTATGTTCCGAAATTCGACAAGAAGTACTGGCTGAAGAAGAAATCTAAAGAGCTGGGAATGAGTGAAAAAGCACTCGAACAACAATGGATTGACATCACTAAGGAAGCGTGTGAAAGAGGAACGGCAACACACAATGGCATTGAAGAAGCAATCAAAGATGTGAGTATGTTTAAGAAAGCAGTGAAATATCTTACTGAAATCAAGTCAGGAAGAATGGTTACTGTTGCAGACATACCGAACATGACAGTGAAACCTTTGGACGTTGAGGAGTTCAAAAAAGCCACTGAACACAAATATGATGAGATATACCGAGTTTTCCAGTTTTATGTAGACCGAGGGTATACAATCTATTCAGAGATAGGTTGCTTCCTGATAGACTATTTGCTGTCAGGGACTATAGACATCCTTTGCATCAGGGACACTGATTTTGTAATACTCGACTGGAAGACAAACAGAAACGGCTTGCAGTTTCAAGCTGGATATTTCAAGAAAGATAAGACCACTAAGCCAGCCCAGATGACCAAGGAATATGTTCTGAAGAAAGAGTTCATGCTTCCTCCTTTGAACGGTATGCCTAATTGCAATGGTTCTCACTATACGATGCAGTTGTCTATGTATGCAAAGTTTGTGGAGATGATATTGGGCATTCCCTGTACTGGTCTTGGTCTTTGCCACATAGGCAGTCCGTTTGTTCTGAACAAATACGGTATGCCGCTTCGTGATGAAAACAATCAATATCCGATAGACCCTAATGGTTCAGAAACTGTGAAGTGGTATCGGATTCCCTATAAGAGAGCTTTGGCTGAAGCAGTTCTAAAAGACAGAGCTATTCACCTGAAAGGCACTCATGAATTAGACCCTAAACAAAATACATTATTCTGATATGGCTATACCAATGTATCGAAAATGTGACCTGTACAACTTCCAAGAGTTGTTCAAAAGAAAAGGTTACGCCTATTTCACCAAAGGTGCTTACAATCTCAATATAATTGGGATTCGCACAAACCACAACAACAAGGTAACCAACAAGTTTGATGATTTTCTTGTGGTCATCTATAACAATGAAAAAGGTCGAGAGATTCGTTGCATCTATCGTATCACGACAGAGCCAGGCGTTTCTTTCATGAAGAATCCTCTGAATAAAAAAGGAACTGCCATTCTTGTCCCTGACCAGTATCGCGGAACATACAAGATAGACAAGCATCGGGGCAAGTATGAAGCTCTTTGTCAGAGAAACAAACCTGTGAAAGTATATCGTGATGGCAACAAAGATAATGTCTATGATATGCTTCCTGAAACAATAGAGAGCGGTATGTTCGGCATAAACATTCATCGTAGCAATGAGTGGGTTGATGCTACTGCCGTAAACAAGTATTCTGCTGGTTGTCAGGTATTTGAAAGTCCTGTCAGCTTTAAGTCATTCATGGCTATAGTAAAACGCAGTGCTGCAATATACGGAAACAGTTTTACCTACACATTGATTACAGAAGATGACATGGTTTGATGAGGATAACAAAAGCGGTGTTCTGAAACTATGGTGCACAACACTGGTTGCCTTTATGGCAATCTTCGCTATAGCTGGAATTATAAACAGCTGTTGGCATAAAGATGACACTAGCTCCCCTGTAGGGAAAAATGAGGTTGATTCATTGCTCATTGACAACAAACGTCTTGAGGTTGAAGTAAAGGTTTTGGACGATGAGAAAAATGTGGAAATACAAAAGACTATGGTTCTTGATAATGACAGCACTCTTCGTAAGTTCTATGAGCTTATCAGCGAGTGATGGTAGTTCCATTTCTTCTACAGGGGTTCTAGGCTGCGTTAAGGATTCTGTGCTGGTTGCGTATGATGACCTGCGTTTGGCAAACGCCAAAATGGTTGAGTTGAAATACGAAAAAGCTAAGAATGAAAAACTCCTTCATATAATAAAGAACGACAGCATAGCTTTGAACCGATATGCTACCATCACCGAAAAGTACAAGAAGGATTGCAAGAAGCACATTCGAGCAAGAAACATAACTTTCGGCGTAGCGTTGGCTACGACATTGCTGTCTATAATTCTATTGGTCAAATAACATGGCAAGAGTTGATTCTGATGTTGCAGAGGTAGTAAGGAATTATCCTTTTCTCAACTATATAAAAGAAGACAAAAGTCATTACAAGACAGCTACAGAAGCTGGTTATGATGACCCAGACAACCTTTTTCTGATAGGGGATAGTGGTGGGTTCTTGTTGAATATTCAGCAAGGCGATAAGTTCGTGAATACCCATTTGTTCACAGAGATGGCAGACTTTTATCGGAAACACAAGAAGTATACGAATTTTAAAGAGGACAGCATACCTCATCGCCAACTTCGTAAAAGGGAAGAATATAGAAGAAAGCATGGTTTTACTGCTCCTTGCTTGTTGAGGAATGGAAAGACAATGGATGTTCGCATAACAGGAGACCATTACAATTTCCTCAACTATACCATGATGGAGCAGCTGAATGAGTCAACTGCCAAAGCTACTTCCAAATCCAGTGTAGGTTCTAAGTACTACGACTTCAGTAAGTTCATCGATGCCCAGTTTTGGACGTTTCATGTAATGGAGTTTGCTGTTCGGAATGGCTTTCATTTGATAATTGACAAAACTCGCCGAGGTGGTTTTTCATACATCATGGCTGCTCACAGTGCCAATACTATCAACCTTCAGCCGAGGAAAGTTCAAATTCATGTAGCGGCGGATAAGAAATATCTTACAGCTAAAGGTGGTCTTACAGACTTCACAATCAACAACTTACGTTTCTACGAAACAAAGACACCTTTTGTAAAAGGCATTTTGTCTACAGACAAAGAGAACTTTCTTTTAGGTTTCAAACTGCCTAACGGCGTTGTAAGTCCAAAAGCATGGAACTCTGCTTTGTTCAGTGTGTCTGCAATGAACAATCCTGATTGCGCTATCGGTAAGGATGCTGTCAATGTAAAGGTTGAGGAGCTTTCTACAATGGAGAATTTCGATGAGTTCATGAATGTGACTGAACCTGCGATGCGAACTGGCAGCTATGTAACTGGTAACTTGTTTTGTTGGGGTACTGCTACATCAGGAAATATGCAGGTCTTTGAACAGAACTTTTACTCTCCGTTGTCCTTTGGTTTCATGCCGTTTGAGAATGTTTGGGATAAGGACTGTCGAAACGAAATCTGCGGTTACTTCAAAAGCTATGCTTGGGGGTTGCAAGGAGATTTCAACGGAATCCCAGCTATGGATAAAGACGGCAATTCGAACTTGGAAGTTGCAATACATATAGCTTTCAAGGAGAGAGAAGCCAAACGGAATAAAGCTAAAACGTTTGCTGACTATATAAACTACCTTGGTCAGTATGCTTTGATGCCAGCTGAATCCTTTAGTTCTACTACTGAAAACTTATTCAGTAGCGAGATGCTCATGGCTTGGGAAGAACGTCTTAGGACAGACAATGCTTTCAAGTTCTACACAGACGGCTGGCTTTTTCCAAAAGACAATGATGTCATTTTCAAGACAAACTCTCGTATAGAAGCTGAAGGCGGAAAGCACAACGTGGATTATTGGGATTGGATTGAAGGCGTTCCAAGAAAAGGTCATGAACATCCTCACGGTTGTATCAGAAAATGGTTCAATCCAATGAAAATAACCTATACTGATAAAAATGGAAAGACTGTAAATGGCATACCGCCTGGCCTTTACTCTATCAGCTATGACCCTGTTGGTGTTAACAAAGAGAACAAGCTCATTACTAACAAACACTCGCATAACTCTATCAAAGTATGGATGAACCCTACGCAATACAACGGCTTCAAGACTGCTCTTGTTGCAGCTTATTATGGTCGTCCTGAAAAACTTGAAGAAGCTGATAGAGTATGCTATTATCTTGCGAAATACTATAACTGTATTGGAACTACTGGTGTTGAAATAAACCGTGGTGAAACGGTAAGCAACTTTACCAAGTGGAAAGCCTTGAAGTACCTTATGAAAGACCCTGTTCAGATTTGGGACACTTCTATTAAAGGCAATGTGGTTTCTACTTATGGTGTTAACATGGGTGATGGAACTAAGAAACTTGAAGGTCTTCGTTTGCTTAAGGAAATGCTTTATAGTGTGATAGGCAAAGACGACCTTGGTAACGATGTGTATTTGTTCCAAACAATATATGATTATCAGTCTATCTTGGAATTGAAAAAGTGGAATAACTTAGGTAACTTTGACCGAGTATCAGAAATGATAATCAGAGCATTGCAGTGGAGATTATGTGATATTGAAGCTGCAAAACAACTTGCTCATAGAAAGAAGATTGTCAACGAAGATGACCTTCGTAATGATATTCTTCATAGAGATTGGTTTTGATAAAATGATTAGGATATGATGCCGAACTATAATGCTCATTTTCCTCAACAGAAAGTTAGTGGAAGTGAGAAACGTAAAGCTGAATGGTACGCCAACTGCATTGATTATGTAATTGATGCAGGACTTAGCTTTAATGACAGAAACGATACAGAAATGAAGTTGCGAATCCTTCGTGGGGATTTGCCAAACGAGTTATACAAGAAAACTCTCAACCCATACAACAGCAACAAGGAACGTTACCAACGATTCCCTGCTACCCTTAGAAACCTTGATATAATGAGCGATATTGTAAGACGCTATGTATCAGAATATTTCAAAGGAGTTCATGAGTTTGTTGTAGGGGCTAACAATCCTGATATTGTACTCAAGAAGAATGCTAAGTTGCAAGCTAAAGTCATGGAAATGGCGCAGCAGGCATTTCAGCAAGCTTTTCAGCAACGGTATCAGCAGATGCAACAGGAAGCCCAGCAAAACGGTCAAGACCCGAACAGTATTGACCCTCAACAGGCAATGCCTGATATGGAGCAGTTTGTTGAGGACTTTAATCAGAAATACATCGATGATGAAAGCAAGCAAGCCCAAGATATGCTTGACTATATCAGGGCTATCACGCAAGACAACCTGATATATCTGTCAGCTTTCTTTGACTGGGTTTCTCTTGGAGAGTGTTATTCATACACTGATGTTCGAGGTGACGCTATCCACAAAGAACACATTCCTGTAATAGAAGCATATCCTATTCCAAATACAAACTACTTTGTTGAAGACCATGATATGTTTGCTCGTAAGATGATGATGTCATACCAGCAAATCATGGATATGTTTGAAAATGTGCTTGACGACAAGGACAAGTATTTTCTCGAAACCTACTATGGTCGTGCTACTTCACAAGGCGGTGTTACTCGGCTTTCTTACAACCAGATGTTTGAAACCTATCCTGATGTATGCAGTAAGTTCACTAATCAGGAAAGAGACATCTTTAAGAAAGAGCCGATTACTGTTTATGCGGATAATAACAATCTCTATGAGGTATGGCACGTAGTATGGAGAGGAGAAGCCAAGCGTGGAATCCTGACTTACATAGACCCTGAAACGCAAATGCAAGGAACTCGTGTAGTTGAGGAAGGCTATCAGATGAATGAAGAAGCTGGTGACCTTGCTATCGAATGGACGTATGAACCTCAAGTATATGAAGGTTATCGCATCGGACATCGCTACACATCTATCTACCCGATAAAGGCAAGACCTGTTGCGTTCAACCGTAACGGCAAACTGCCTTACAATGGAATCATGGAAGTTCTTCCTATGATGGGTAAGTTCAGCATAATCAAGTTGGTAACTCCTTATCAGGTGATGCGAAACATCTTTGCATACCACAGAGAAATGGTAATTGCCAAGAACAAGATGCTGATACTGTTGCTTCCTGAATCGTTGATTGCTTCTGATACAGAAGACAAGATATACAAAATGGCTGCGGACGGGGTTCTGCTGATTGATGACTCTGAAGATGTGAACTCTTTGAAAGCCCAGCAAATCCGATTGCTGAATGCAAACATGGGTGATTACATTACACAGCTTACCAATCTCATGGAAATGACAAAGCAGGAAGCTCGTGAAATGGTAGACATGAATGCACAGCGATATGGAGACATAGCTCAATCTGCTGGAGCGTCAACTACCCAAGAAGCAATTACTCGTTCCTCTATGGGCATGGTAATCTTGGTTCAGATGTTTGACGAGTTCAGACGTATGGACTACAATCGTGACCTTGATTACTGCAAGTTGGCCTATATAGATGGATTGGATACTGCTTATTGGGACAGTTTAGGGCAACGTAAGACGATTAGCTTAGATATAGAGAGCTTCGTTACATCGGACTACTCTACAACAGTTCGCAACGATGCCAAAGAACTGGAGAAGGTCAATCAACTTCGTCAATGGGCGTTCAGTGCTGCACAAAACGGAGATTTGGATATGGCGATTGCTGCAATCTCTGGTGATAATGTTACGCAGATAAAGACCATGATTAACAAGTTCATGGAGATAAAACGCCAGCATGAAGAACAGATGCAACAAGCTAACCAGATGCTTGAGCAGCAGAAACTGCAAGCCAAGATACAGGAAATCCAAGCAAAGGGCGAACAAGACCGTCTTACCAAAGAGCTTGAATATTACTACGAGATGCAGCTTAAATCTGTCGATGTTGATATGTCTATGCTTAGCACTGGCAATGCCAGCAGTGGAGAAGAAGCTAAGAATAGATTGAGCCAACTCGCTGAAGACAACAAGAAAGCTCTTGAACAACAACGCATCAATCTTGACAGACAGAAAATGGTTGTTGATGCTTACTCTAAAGCTGCCGACAGGCAAGTCAAGCGAGAAGAGATAAAAACGAATTTGCAGATAGCAAAGGAGAACAAGAACCAATACGACTTCAAGAAGAAATAAGCATTTCCAAACTATTCTTGCCCTCGTTGAAAGACGAGGGTTCTTTTTTATAGTCCAACTGATATTAATTGGTACTATATAGAGTAGAGTAAAAATAATAACTCCAATTCTATGACAACCTAATTCATTAAAGGTTAAAGCATTATATTCGTAATAGAAGTAATAACTAAACATCATAATAACATTATGGCAGTTGATAACATTGACTTTGAAGGTGTAGAAGAGAAAACTGCACAGTCTGCTTCTACAGAGCAACCTGCAAATGCCGCAAACAATGGAGAAGATACTACCAGTTTAAGCGGAGACCAGACAGATGATATTACTGGAAAATCTGAAGTAGAAAAAGAAACGAAAACTGAAGGTGGGGAATCCACTGATGACAATTCCTCTACAGGGGAGCTAGCTGAAGGTGATAAACTGGAGGTTGATGGTAAGACCTACACTGTAGATGCTAACGGAAACATTGTAGACGAGCAGGGAAGTATATTCAAAGAAGCTAAAGAAGTAGCTGACTGGATGAAATCTCTTGAAGTAGAAGAAGAAACAGAAGACAAAGGTTTGAATATTGCTTCTATTCAAAAAGCTCTTGGTGTTACTGTTACTGATGAGAAAGGCAAAGAAGTTGAATTTACAGATGATGCTGAAGGTGTAAAGTCTTATGTTGATTCTGTTATTGCTTTAAAGAGCAATGAGTTGCAGCAAGCTGCTATCAATCGTCTTTATGCGGACAATCCTTTGCTGAAGCAGTTTCAGGACTATGTTTCTTTGACAGGTACTCCTCGTGGGTTTGGTGACATCCCCGATAGAAGTGGAATAGAACTGGATAAGGACAACGAAGCCCAGCAGATTGCTGTAATCAAGATGGCTGCTGCTGAATTTGGCAATAAGTCGTTGAACGACAATTACATTCAATATCTGAAGAACAGTGGAAGCCTTTACGATGAAGCTAAGATGCAGCTGAAATCCCTCGTAGAGAAAGACAAAGCTGTTCAGAAGGACATTGAAACTCGAGCAGCAGAACAGCGTGCTGAAGAAGAAAGAGCTGTTGCTGAATATTGGAACAACGTCAACAACATTATCAATGGTCGAATGATTGCAGGTTACAAGATACCTGAAAGTTTCACCAAAGAGGTTGACGGCAAGAAGATGACATATACACCGAATGACTTCTTCGGATATGTTTCTTCACCTACGGTTCAGTTGCAGGACGGCAGACAGGTAACACAATATCAGTATGATTTGTCACAACTGTCTGATGAGGACTACTTGAACCGAGAAATGCTTGACGCATGGCTTATGTTCACAGGCGGCACATACAAAGACCTTATGGGTATGGCTGCCAAGGAAGATAAAGTTCGCACTCTTAAGCTTAAGGCTAAAGAACAGCGAACATCAAGTGCAGTAAAAGTCATCAGGAACTCAAGTAAGAAAGCAAACTTAGATGACATTATTCTTTAATATAAACTTAAGTAACTGTTATGTACAAACTTAGAGAAGTATCTCGTGGCAACTATGATGCGCGTGGCTATTCTAACGAAGAAACCATCGCACATCTTATGCTTTCTAAGCCTGAAGAGATAAACAACGTACTCACCTATACATACGGTATGGATGATGACCGCTTCCCTCTTACTTTCCTCACTGAAGGTCAGGGTGGAGCTGGTGTTGTAGACATTGCTACTACACAGTGGACTTGGAAGACCATGGGACGTATGAAGTTCAACGACTTCGTGATATGGTTCAACACTTCCAATACAACCCCCGGCAAGGGCGGTGCAATGTTCGATGTTGAGTTTAAGACACACTGGCTCATTGAGCAGTACGGTCTTATCGCTCCCGATGGTCAGACACAGGTTCGTATCATGAAAGACCTTGGAGAAGGCACTCATGGTGGTTACCTCTATCGTCTGAAGCTGACTAACCCCGACCCCAACGCTTATGTTGACCCGACAAACCTTGCTGTCGGCAAGTACTGGTCTATGACTGCTCCTACTATCAGTGAGAGCTACTCAAAGGGCAACCGAAGCAACGTAATGGGGCCAGGCAAGATGACCTCGCAGCTTGAGTTCCACCGTTACTCAAAGGAGATTGCAGGTAACATTTCCAATGTCATTGTAACCTATGAGTTCAAGACTAAGGGAGGTGGCACTACTAATCTTTGGATTAACGAAGAAATGCGCCAGCATGACATTCAGTGCCGTATTATGGACGAAGAGCGTCTGTGGCTTGCAGAGTACAACCGTACTGAAACAGGTGAGATTCTCCTTGTAGACCCTGACAATGGTCAGCCGATTCCGCACACTGCTGGTATGATGCAGATTTGCCGTGAGTCAAACTACGACACCTACGGTGAGGTTCTGACACTCAACAAGATAGAACGTACTATCGGTGATGTTCTTAACAAGGACACTGATACGGGTTCTATGGAGGTTGTGCTTATGGGCGGTAAAGGTTTCGTTCAGGACTTCGACCTCGCTATGCGTAATGATGCTAAGGCTGAAGGCTTCGTGACACCACTCGGTGACAAGATGATTGAGGACTTCAACGGAGGTCTTTCTTATGGCAAGTACTTCCGCCGCTACCGCACAGTTGATGGTCACGTTATCACTGTACAGCAACTGCCGTTCCTCGACCATGGCACTATAGCTGAAAATGCTAAGTCCAACGGTATGATACATCCGCGCACAGGTCTGCCTATCACTTCGCATCAGGCGTTCCTCATCGATATGTCTGTATATCAGGGTGTGCGCAATGTACGCAAGGTTCGTCAGAAGGGTCAGGTTTACAAGTGCGGTGTGCTGAAGGGTCTTACTGACATTCCTGCTTCTTGGGGTGCAGTTCCGACTAATTCAATCTCTACCGAGATAGATATGTCACGTTACGAAGTGAAGAACAGCTACGGCTTGCAGGTTAACAATGCAACCAAGATGTTCCAGCTGAAGTGCGTACTCTAATGTAACAATCTAATAATCAAGAACAAATGGTTAAGTTAAATCCCAATACAGGGGACGACAAAAATAAAGTTCCAGCTGATTCTGCGAAGGAAGCAGCCAAGGTGGAGACTGCTGTAACCAACAGCGGTTTGATGGCGGAAGACAATGAGGAGTATTATGACAAACGTTCTGTTACTATCAGCCTTGTGCATAACTACTCGAACTATCGAAAGGTCAATATGAAGGTTCTCGGTCAGAGAAAGGAAACTATTGGCAGCTCGATAAGCTCTTGTCAGATTCTCTCATCAAACTCTGGTGAAGTACAGGCATACTTTCCAACCTTGGTTGGTCTTTCTCCGAACAACCCAGAGTTCATTACTCGCGTAAAGGCGTGGTTGAGCAATATCAAGTTTGTTGTCAATGACAACGATGCTTCTCTGGATATTTCTTTCATCTACAAGAAGAAATCTGACTATCGAAAATTTAAGGCTAAGGAAGAGCAGATAGAACAGGAGTTCTCTCGTATCGACCGAAGCAACATTTCTACTATTAAGGAAGCTGTCAAGCGTAAGGTTGATGCTCTCAATGCGCTCGAAAGTCAGAAATATCTCGTAGGTCGTCCTGTGAATGTAGAGCAGTACATCATCTACAGGCATTGTCTGCTGTACAAGGACGTAGCAAAAGATATGGCTCTGATTAATTCAGACCCTTCACTTCGCTTCTACATCAAAGATGAGACTCGTGAAGCAGAGAAGCGTGAACGGCTCGCCAAGGCTAAAATGGATGCGATGCGCAAATTCCTTGAACTCAATTCAGATGAGCAGAAGTTCAATGCAGTGTATGTTGCCATTGTGGCTTCTCGCAACGAAAACGTATCTGAAGCGTTGCTGAAGGAAAGAAGTGCTAAGCTCAATTACATCATGGATTTTGTAAACCAGAATCCTGATAAGTTCAATCGTCTGTTCGATGACAAGAATATTGGACTGAAGGCCTTTATCGAAACCTTGATTGTGCGTGGAGAACTTACTCGTGCTGAATTTAATCAGCAGATTTCTACGGCTGATGGCACATACGTTGGCTCGAATATGGCAGAAGCAGTTGCTTTCTTCAGCAGTCCTGCCAACAAGGCTATTAGAGAAGTATATGAGAATAAGTTGAAGATGTTCTAAATTCCAATCGTTATGGATGTTGTAGAAATGCACGTTATGTTCAGACAGTATGCACAGCAAATGGGCTTACAGAACGCTCGTGCAATTCTTCCTGAACAGATAGACATTCTTCTGAATACAGCCCAGATGGATGTCTTGAATCAAACGATTAAGGAAAACATCATAAGTACTAACGACCGAGTTGTCACTGATAACTCAAAGTTGGGTCAAGTCAATGCGCTTAGGAAACTGTATAAGGTTGCCTTGATTGATATGTGTCCTCCGTATTCCAATTTGTCGGAGACAAGAGCTTTCAATTTCAGTGCAGCAGACAGAAACACTGGGCGTATGACCACCGACTTTGCTAAGTTTGACGGTGACAGCCTTATACCCAAGTATATGTTTCTTGTTGATTTTTCGCTTAGCTACAAGCAAGCGGTGAATCATCAAGGTTACAGCGGTGAAGACTATGTACAGCCAACAGGAACGTATTCTGTGTTAACGGTTGCAGCAGCCATAGACGGCAAAAAAGAGTATCTGTATAAGAATCTTCCTTCTGACCAAGTATGCAATGTTGAGACGTATGTGAAAACGTTGGAGGATTTTGCAATACTTTCTTTCAAGCCTGATGGTGCAAAAGGTCTCAAATGTCAAACCGCTGGTTACACTGATTACTACTTGGGTGTGGAAGGTATAAACGAGGTAGACAGTTCTTATGGTGGGAAAAAGTACGTTTTGACAAAAACTTGGGCAGACGGAGATACTCCTTTCAATAAAGGAAAGCTCTATAATCCTATGGTTCTTTCTGTCACAGGTAAAGTTTCAGGATACAAGCAGCCATCCTTTGCAAAAGACACAATCGAAACAAACTATTTTCCTGTACGTTTGATTGACGATACTTTCTTGGCGGACACTTTGAACGACTTCGTTTTGAAGAACCGCTTAAGAAGTCCTATTATGGTTACTTACAGCAAAGGTGATGAAGTTGTCTTTGATTTATACATTGACAAATTCATGAAGTACACCTTCAAAGAAGGAGAGAGTCGGTACACCCTTGCTAATGGTCTCGTTCCTTATAAGTTAAGAATGACATACATTGCCGAACCTCGTAAAATCAAATACGCCGAGGACGTTGTCGGTGAGAATGTTGACTCTGACCTTCCTGAATATATGCACGTTGACATCGTCAAACACGCTGTAGCCTTGTACCAGCTTACGGTATCAGGCAATCTTCAGGCAGCTCAACAGCAGGAACGTTCGCAACAGCAGGAAGCTGTAAGAAACAACTACGCTAATCAGCAATAACAATAACGTAATAACTTGAATTATAATGAAGCAATTACTAGTAGTCCCCACAGATGCTTATGCAGCTTCTGCTTCTTGGACTGACCTTTCTTCTCTTACTTCAGGTATTGCTGTGTTTGATGTCGCTTCAGGTACTACTCTTGGCAAGACGGCTAAGGCTACTAAGGATTTCGCTATAGGGCTTGGCCGTGGAACTGGAAAGATGCCGTACCTGTTCCCTGAAGTCAACATTGACACACTTGAAGTAACCAAGGCTACTAACACAGCTGGTGCTACGTTCACTGCAAAGATGACCGTTCCGACTACTGTAGCTGGAAAGCATTACACTATTCTTGTTGTCAAGAAGGGTACTGTTTTCAATGAGCGTTCCAACTGGACGTTTACTACAGTGGCTAAAGGCACTACAGCTGCTGATGTAGCAAAAGACCTCACTGCCCAGATTAACGCCAACAAGACAAATTCTGGTGTTGGTGCTACTTACAGTGGTGGTGCTATTACTATCACAGCAACAAGTGCTGGCTCTGATTACACTGTAAAAGGCGCAGATGAACTTATTAGTGTAACTCCTACGGACGTTACTGCTGGTAAGGAAGCTCTCCTTGATGCAGCGTATATTAAGGACTTAGCTTCTCGTTGTGCAGCAGGTAAAGGTTTCAACTATCTTGCAGAAGATGGTAAAGAGATTTATCCGGGCTATCCTGAAAATGTTCCTTCTGGTACTTACGTTCTTTACACACTTCGCTTCGCTGTACCTCGTAAGTCAGCAAAGCAGCGTGACGAGGTTGTATATCAGACGGTTCATATTGCAGTGAACACAGTGACTAGCAGCACTAAAGCTACAGAATATCTGGATGTAATATTTGGTCTGACCACTCCGACCACAGGCGGTGGTGGCGGTGGTGGCAGCTAAACAACTTTCGCATGGCTCTGTCAAGGAATAACATCTTTGACAGAGCCAATATTTTATCTATATGGATGATTTACAAGCTGTAAACAACATTATCTCACACGCTGTTGAAAATTCATCCTATACCACAGTTTTGATTTCGAGCGGTGTATTTATTATCTACACCATCATTGTCAAGCTGGTAGAAATCTACAAGACCAAGAGCAGGAACAAGCCACTTATGGAAATGGCAGATGCTGTAAAAAAGGTCAGTGAAAATGTGGTCAAGCTGAATCAAGTCTTGGATAAGACAATTCAAGATGCTGAAACAAAAGAGGTTGAGCAAATCAAGAACGTAATAAGCACAGCTTTTACAACGTTCAAATCTTGTGTTCTCGATAATTGCATTGATGTGATAGTCCACAACAACATCGCGTCTAACAAAGAGGACATCAAGTCAAACTTATACAGGATAGTAAGCACAGAGTATTACAAGCTGTATTCAATCTTTTCTACATACGAACATGATTCAGTCAACGTGGCTACAAAGATTAAGGAGGATTGGATAGCTACTATCACTGACAAGTGTCTTGAGATAATATACAACCAGTCTGATTCTTTGAACAGGGTTAGGCAGTTGAACAACAAACTGAATATATTGTCAGCGGAGTTTTCCGTTTACATGACAAACAAAGTACTTAATCATTAAACCAGTATGATATGTACAACGATGCCGTCAAGGACAGGGTGCTTCCGACAATAGTTAACCACAACGTTGCTTTTGCCAGCACTTTAATAGAGCTTGCCCAGCAAGGTTATGTTCTTGAAGACAAGAAGCGTATTAGATTCAGTTGGTCTAATGTGCTTTTTGATGCTTTTCAGAATATAGACTTGTTTACCAGCGAGCAACAGACTAACTTAGAAAACCTATATAACGAAATAATAAACGCATGAGCGAAACTAAAGTAATAGAGCCAGAGTATGTCTACATGACCATACCAGCGGAGTATGTTTGCGTGTATCACCGAATACTCGCAATGCTTGCTGACTACGGCAAAGATATGCTTGAGGACTGCAAGGCTTCTTGCAAAGACCGAAACAGTGGAGTGATTGAATGTTTCAATATGTTCAACTCTGCGGTTGCTGCTCGTAAATTGGGAGACCAGAGTTTGGCAAATGCAATAATCACCTACATCAAAGCCAAGATAAACCAGATTTATAGGGACAAGGATAATTCTACTTCAGTTATCTTCCCTGTAGATGAGAATGGTGAAATCAAAGCCTTTGTCAGCTGTGGAGAAAACCCGAAGTTTGAAATCAATACTGAAGACGGAGAGCTTTATGCTCACAAGTTTGGTGACGGTTTCTCACAGCATTTCTCGCTAAGTGAAGAGGATTTTGGATTGAATACAGGTGTGCTTCCTACACCAGACGAAGACAATCCGTACACTATAACCTTGACACCTCGATACGAAACCAGCAATGGAAAGGTGATTGCTTGCGCAGACATCTCTATAGAAGTGAACGGCGTTAGCATCCCTGTAGAAAAGATGACTGGTAAGAACCGTATAGACTACTATTTTGATGATAAGCAAGTTACCAGTTTCTCTTCGGTGAGCGATGTTTCGGTTGGTGTTCACAAGTTCACCATTGTTGTACACATTTCTCCTACAGGGGAGCTAGCCTTGACTTCTCCTATAGATGAAGTTATAACTAAATTCAAAGAGTATGAAAACGCAAACTGAAAACTTGGGCAAGGTCTCAATAACAGTTGAGAAGGATGTCTGGACGAAAGACCGAGGGTATGACAGGCTTGTGGTTGTCAATTATACGGACAGCAAGGGCATAGCTGGGACATATCTTAGTAGACAGCCAGTTCCTAAAAATACGGAGATTACAGATAGGGAATACTGGATTCCTTTCAGTTCCGTGAAAGAGGATTTGCAGTTGAACTTTGTCAAGTTTGAGACAGATGTCAACAATAGTGTTTCGGCTATGGGTGCAACGATATTCAATGCTGTAGGCAGTCAGTTTAATGGCAGTACTTACGACAGCACAACCCAAACCTATACACCAAAAGCCAACATTGTTGTGCTGACACAAGCAGAATATGATAAACTTGTTGAAGCTAACACTGTTGATGAAGTAGGACTTTATTTTATTTATTGATATGGGAATAACATCAGGATTGTTTCAAGTAAAGGAAATAAAGTATGGAGCTAAGGGCATAAAAGGTGTCTACAAAGGAAAGACGTTAATTTGGTCTAAGGCTCTTCCTAACGACAAGTGGGTGAATGAGAATATATGGTCTAACAGTTCAATATATACTACAACATGATATATCCTAAGGGTGAAGACAATAATCAAAATCCCATATCTGTAAATGAAACAGACATGGGTGTGAGTCAACCTTGGAATGGTCATACATTCAGTGAGGTTGAATCCTATGTATGCTCTGCTATAGACTTGCTTTCTGGAAGAGGTTATATTGATAAACCTCTGGTATTTTTCATAGACCAAAGAGCTTCTGTAAACAACGGAAATTCAGACGCTATGATTTCACCAAACTACATACAGGAAGATGATGGCTCGCTAACCATGGTTTCTGCTTGTGGCAAAGAAGGGTCTTATTACAACAACGCCCTTGTACGCATAAGAAAAGGAACTCATTGTTACAAAGTCACTTATAACAGCACTAACAATAAAATGAAACTTAAGCAAGTCAAAGACGACAATCGCCGACAGTTTCTTGACGGCAGTGCTGTTACAGGAAATGACCTTGTGATAAAGTTAGACCAGACAGTATATTGGAAAGTAGAACCTGCTATTCCAGCAGGAGCATCTACAAAAAATGCAAACTACTTGAAGGTAACTATTCAAACCTGTTGGCCGTCAGATGTTCGACAAGATAATATGGCTGGAAACCCATTTGAAAGTACTTTATGGAATGTATGGGACAAGGACAACTTAGTCTCCGTTTATAAAACACCGTTACCTCTTGGAGATACAGAAACGGAGAATGGAGCAGGTATGACAATACAGGCTCATACGTTCTTTGCTCTTCTCTATTATGGTTGGTACGGAACAACAAACTCCACATTATGTGGTATAGGAACTAAATGTACAGGAACTGATGGTTATGCTCACAAAAAGCAATTCGGAATAAACGATGCTTTTGGAATGACTGACACGACAAAGACTGAAGGAAGTTCTAAGACTGCCACAGATGCAGAGATTGTTGCAGGGTCAGGGGAAAATATAAAGACCCCTAACTTTTGGGGACTTGAAGGATTCATGTATGATTATCCTGAAATATTGCCGTTCAAGCAAATAAGTGCATTTCCTACGGATAAGAACTTCGTACTTATTACTCCTTCAACTAAAACAGTAACACCTTATTCGACATCTGCTACAAAGCCAACTTTGACAAGCACGCAACTATTGTTTGAAAGTACAGTTACTACATTCGACCCCTATGTACTTTTAGAAACAATAACGCCAAATCAGTTTGTGTCAGAGATGTTCTACTCTTTGTATTATTCTAAAGGGCTGTCAACAGCATATTACAAAGGTTTTATGTTTCCTAGTGTCAGTGGCTCAAACCGAGTATTCTATGGAAACAAGACTTATGTAGAAGCAAATCTTGCAAGCCCTGTGTATTTGGTTCGTGCAGGTAACAATACAGGCAATGCCCCTATAGGGGCTATAGGAACTCGAACTATAGCAGATGATGATGTCAATAGCTATATCAGAGGATTCTTCGATATGAATTTTTTTGGTAACTTTGGAATAACAGTAGAAATAGAAGAGTAATAAAACTATGAATATAGAACTCGATTGGATGTACGGCGACAAAAGTACAACGCCTATAAAGTGCAAGCTGGATAAAGAAGGTCTTCGGTACAGCTATGCTTTCGGTGTAAATTCAAAGAACATAACTGAAAGCTGGGCTACAGAAGCCTTTGACGCGCCAGTGCGCTATGTGATGATTAACGGCTCAAAGCATCTTCCTGAAGTCAAGACTGTTGCTCGACAGCTTCAGCAGCTTTATGATAAAAGCGATGAGGTGAACACGTTTGTAATAGATGGAAAGAAAGCGTGGTTTGACAAGTCTACAAGAGTTGGTTTGAACAACGCTTTGTCTTTGACATCAGGAGACACCTTTGACCTTTGGGTAGGTAACACCAAGATGACCTTGTCTAAAGAAAAATGTAAGGCTATTCTTTCTGCAATAGAAGACTATGCTTTGCGTTGTTATAATGTGACCCAGTCACATTTGGCTGCCATCACGGACATGACGACTGTTGATGAAGTTGTAGGCTTTGATTTCACAGCAGACTACCCTGAAACTCTTGATTTGAAGTCATATAATGCCGATTGATATTTGGTGACTTGTTTTTCATATTTGTGTGTATGCGCCGTTCCTTAATAGGAGCGGCGTTTCTTGTGAACTTTTTTGGCTGTTCAAGCCTTGTAAGTATGTACAAATACTAGTTACTGTACACTAACTTTACAAATACAACTATCATTATGAGTGATACTAAAGTGTATGCGTTTCCCGATTCCTGCGGAAACAACGACAATTCAGCTATGATGGCTGCTATGATGAATGGAGGTATGGGTAATCAGTAGAACAACCCTTTCATTTATCTTGTGTGGATGATGTTTGCTCGCCGTATGTGGGGTAACGATGACAATGAGCGTAACGCCCAAGGAATTGAGATTCAAAGCCAGCTCGAAGCCATGCGTTCACAAATGCAGGACAATCAGAACTCTACTCTGTTGATGGATGCAATCAAAGGTAATTCCACAGCTCTCAACCAGCTTGCAGGAAACCTCAACTGCAACTTCAATACTCTCAACAACGCTATCTGTGATGTTCGCAATGGAATCAGCAACCTTTCGGGTCAGGTTGGTTTCAGTGCAGAGCGCGTGATTAACGCTGTTAACATGGGTGACTGCAATGTCATTCAGGCTCTCAAGGACTGCTGCTGCCAGACCCAGCAGAACCTGCTTCGTTTCCAAGATGCTGTTCAGCTTCAGATGTGTCAGCAGACAGGCACTTTGAACAATGCTATCAACACAGTAGGTATTGGTGTTGAGCGTGGCTTTGCTGCTTCTGCTTATGCCACACAGGCACAGACTTGTGACATAAACAACAACATCAAAGACCAGACACAGGCTCTTAAGGATGCTGGAAACTCACAGACTACGGCTATAATAGCTAAGCTGGATTCTATGGAACGTGCAGCTCTTCAGTCGAAGATTGACACGCTCATTGAAGCTAACAGCGGTCTGAAAACCCAGATTAATCTTGAGCATCAGAACGCCGTGACTGCACAGACTGTAGCTAATGCAGTGAATCCTCTTGCTGCACAGATGTCTGCTATTCAGGCACAGGTGAATGAAATCAAGTGCGCCCAGCCTTCCACTACTACAATTCCATATTCGCCTGTTGTTGGCGTGCCGAGTTGTGTAGCAGCACAGTATGGCTACGGCTATGGCTCTAACTCTGGTTTTTGGTATTAATCTAAATAGTCAAGTCATGGTTGGAAATAATAGTTACATTGGCAATAGAGGTGGCATACCTATAGCTGTAGCTGCTACTCAATCTAATGCCGGTAGTTCTACTACTAATGCAGCTTATACTTTGCCAAATCATACATTTCGGAACATAGGAGTTAAAGGTATTCTTGTAATAAACTTCAATGCTGCTGTTGCAGCAAGTACAGGAATAACAATAACAGTGAATGATGCTTCTCTTCCGCTCACAAGCAATAACGATGAAGCTCTCACTGCTCTAACCGCAGGACTTCATATAGTTCTTTTTGACAAAGCGAATAATAAACTTCAACTAATTGCTTAATATGTTGTCAGCGTTGAATCAAGGAAGCATTATCCATATCTTGGATAAAACGCAAGGTCTTAGATATAAGACTGGCGAAATCATAGCCATCAGTCAGCCAAAGTTTGGTCTCGGTGCTACTACTCAAACGTATGTAGATATCAAGGTAAAAATTGACGACAACGTGATGGATTTCAACAGTATTCCTAGCTCCAGCAGTGTAATCACTTACAACAATGGCAAGCTGGTTCTTAGTGAAACAAAACAAGGTCTTCAGACGGAAATAGAAAATGTCCTTCAGAACAGCAAACAAATTCTCGAAAACATAGAAACCTATAAGAAAAACATTGAAGATTGTGAGAACATACTCAAACAACTCAATCCACAATTTGCAAAGGACAAAGAACGTGATGACCGAATAGACGCATTAGATTCCAAGTTTGGGCAGATGCAAAACTCCCTTGACCAGATTCTCGGCATATTGGCAAACTCAAATTCAGGACAAAATGAAAGTAATAATAACTGAAGAGAAAGCTTCGACTATGAGAGAGAAGCTGCATAAAATGGCATCTCTTACCGAAGAAATGGTGAATTGCTTTGGTGAGTGCATGGAAAGCGGCGAAACCGAATATTATGAGAGAGCTAAGCGAAATAAACACAGAATGAGAGATGACTACGATGAACGTTATGAAGATGATGATGACGATGGTTATTCTTCTCGTAAATCTTATCGTAGAGGTCGTTATTGATTAACTTGGAGGAGGGTTGGCATCCTCCTCCTTTTTCCTTTTGACTATGAGAAGAGATAGCTTGGACGTGTATGATAAGCTGCCTAAAGGTATGGTGAATTATTTGCGCCATTATGGCAGACACTTCAACAAGAAATTGTGTAACTTTGCAGTAGGGAAGATGACTGCCAACAACCCTTCTACAGGGGAGCTAGGCAAGATTCGCCCTATAAGCAAGGAAGAGATTGACAGCTTGCTCAAGACTTACAACATAGAATTAGAGAACAACGAACTCTACGACTATGTGTTTGTCGCCAATATGTGCAAAGCTGATTTCCTTGGAAGCAGTGTTCCTGATGAACAGCATCTATGTCGTTATGTCAAAGATGTGATAGATGATGTCGATGGATATGATGGTATTGTATTTAACCGTTGGTATGCTGATATGTGTAGAAAAGGAACACCTATTGAATGGGAAGACGTAAACTAATAAGCATATTGTTTGATTTTTGGGTTATGTTAGCAGCAGTAATTGAGAAATTGCTGCTGTTCTTTTTGTTAAAAGGCTTGAAGGATAACATTCAATCGTAATATATTTGTATGTTGGATATAGGATTAATTCAAAGTATTGATACTATGGACGAAATAGTAAGTTCTATGATAAGCAATACAATAAGTAGTTTTGATTTTACTTATTGTATTCTTGTGAATATTCTCACATATCTTGGTATAAAAGGTTGTACTGAAATATTTGGGAAGAAGTTTACTACTTGGGGTAAACGTGGTGTGTTTATTTCTGCTGCTATTATTGTAGCAATAGTCTATATTTGTGTTGGTTGTGACACAAAAACTTTAGTGAACAGCATAATATTAGCTCCTGTCAGTTGGTCTTGGATATTCAAGCCTATTGTCAAGAAGCTCAAGATTGATTACTCCGATTTTTAAGCTAGCTCCCCTATAGGGAAAATGATATCAGACTATGGCCAGTATAGCTCAACTAGTTTCCGAATTTGCCCACAGCGTAGGACAGCCAAACAACACTGCGCTTAGGGAAAACATAAAACTTCTTGTGATACACACAAGGAATGAGATAATACGCCGAAATTACGAGAACCATGGTTACATAGACAAAGGTCTTGTACAGCGGTTCAAAGTGACTTTGCAAGAAGTTAATGATGGCGATGTTCAGCTTAGTGAATACGCAGATGATATATTTGTTCCTAAGATAAAGAGAACGGTGCAGAAAGTTCCAAAGCCTGTTCGGCTAATCAACAACCTTCCTTTTGACAGGGTAAGTACTGTAGGTTTTAAGAATGCCAAAGTGATACCCTTTGTCAAAGAAGCAAATGCGAGGTTCACTTCTGCATTACGAGGTTTCTGTGCTATGCCGAGATATGACTACATCAACGGTTACATCTACATCTTTCCAGCTGAAAACAAATCGTTTGACCCAGATGCAATCGTGATAGAATCTGCTTTCGAGCATCCGAATGAAATCATGATGGGAAACAACGAGGTTGACACCATGGATGTTCTGACTGATGAAAATGAATGGCTGTTGTCAGAAGACATGATAGGGCAGTTGAAAGAGATAATCTACAACCGAGATTTGCTTTCAACGCTTCGAGAAACAAACGAAATTCCAGATAAAGTAAAGTTTAATTGACATGGCTGGTATAACAAAAGGACTTGGTATTGTTGAAAGCGCAGTTAGTTTACGCGAATACCATAAGATGTTCATACAGAATTGTGTGAAGCAGTCAATAGTGTTAGAAAAGAAAATCGCACAGCTGAAAGAAAAATGTGATGCTGGCAAAAGCGATGTAAAAGACTTTGCTGAAGAGTACAAGAAGCTGTATAACTTGGATGTATCAAAATTTCCAGAGTACCAGAAGAACAGATACATCTCTGGTGAGTTTATGCGAATTGCCAAAGGTGTATACTTGAATCGTAAAGAAGGCTACGAAATCACTGCACAGACATTTGCTGTGTACAATCTAGCATTCTTGCAGAAGAAGCTCTTTGTTCTGGAAAAGGAGTACAAGAAAGCCAAAACCTACGCTAAGATAAACTACAAAACATACAGCAGTATTGTAAATGAGTTCTATACAGCAGTGCATAAGCAGATGGTTCTTAAAGGCTATGGCTACCAATACGAGCATCCTCTCGGCTATGTTTTCATAAACAGAGTGATGAACCGTGATAACAGCCCTGTTCTTGATACTGTGAAAAGTATGAAGAACAAAGAACGGTTGCTTGCTGAAGGAAAGAATGTGTATGATAAGGACAAAATTGAATGGTGTGCAAAGCATGGTATACCTTACGATTATATAGACCACAGAGAATGGCGTATATATCAGTTCAATTACGAAATTGCATTGCTAAGTCGTCGCGCACATTCTCGAAAAAACACATTCAAAAAGAGCAGATGGAGAAGCACCCATTTGCCTTCAAAAACTCTTGCTGGTTTGGTTGAGTTTTGCAATCGGGATATGAACAAGATATGTGAACTCGACATAGACCTTCCTTCTAAAATATCGATGTGTTTATCCATTGACCCAACTTTAGGTCTGAAATATATACGCAATGAAAATCAAAAATCATATAAGTCTACACGCACTCATCGCAAAAATAGACAATGACTTCAACATCAGCGAATCTGATTGGATTCCCCGTGTTGCAGCTTGGACTATAGATGCTCTTTCACAGATGCAGGTTCTCCCAATGGAGAAGAAGAAACGTGTGCTGGAAGTATCTGACAGGATAGCAAGGTTTCCTTGTACTCTCAATGCCAAGGAAATCAAAGTGTTTGACAAAAACGGTTGTGAGATACCTGAACTTAACAGCAACACGTCTTGCGCTTGTTCTGGTACATCCGAAATAGGAATAACGGACAGCAGCAACAAGACAGGTGTCAACGATGTGACAGTAGCTAATGTAGTCAGTGGTTCTACAAAGAATTTTGTTCTGGATGGAGATAACATTGAGCTGAATTTCGACACTGACAAGATAACTGTGGAATCACTTGAAGTAGCCACATATTATGATGACTATTTTGAATGTGATGTGCCGTACATCTATGACAATGGGCTTCTGCTTGAAGCTCTGGCTTGGTACATCCTGTTTAAGTATCTAAGCAGGGGCAGCAAGCATCAAGTATATAACCTTAACTCTACCAGCACTGTAACTAATCCGTACAGCCAATGGCTCGCATTAAAGCCAAAGGCTATGGCTGCTGTAAAGATAGCTATGAGCAAAGAGCATGAAGGTTGGAACAACTTCTTCTATAACAGTACATTTATGCCAAGAGGATAATGGGAAACATCATACCTAAATTGAACTTGAATAAGACACCAAGTTTGGTAGAACCTAACAGCTTGGTGTTTGCCAAAAACATTCGATTGGATGTTGATGGCAGCATACATCGTGACTATGGCACGCTTCCTATGAGCATTGCCAAAGGTGTAGTCAGCGGTGACTTGGTGAATTACGGAAGCCTTGTTGATAGGATATATCATGAAATAGACGAAGAGCATAGCGAGAACACAGGAGACCAATATAGCTTTGTGTTGAGCAATCTCAAGTATATCTCTTCAGCAAAGTATGTTGTAAACAAGAACTTCTACACCAAGAATGGTAAGTATAAGATTGTCGGCTATATAGCTGACAACAAAGAGTTCTACCTTTTCTTCTATGGTACATACACTCCTGTGCAGGTTAGCTGGGCTGGAAGTGCAAGCAGCGAAACTGAATTGCCAGAACAATCAGCAAGCTGCATAATCCGATATAGCGAAGACGATAACCGTTTTCATCCATGTAATTGTAATTGGAATTATAGCAATGGTGCTATAGACGGCTGTGTCATAAATAATCTTCGAGGAGAAAAGATACTTGTCATTACTGAAACTAACGGCAATTCTTTGATACCTATGAAGTGCATCAACTTGAACAAGTCTTCTGTTCATGATGATGAAACCTTGTACACACAAACGCCAAATATACCTCTAACAAACATCAACTATGTAGAACGCTTTTCGTACACTATACCTAACGGCGTATACCAGTTCTTTGTACGCTACAAGATTCGTGACGGTTTCTACACAGATTGGTTTCCTGCAAGTAAGGAGCTGTTCGCTTCCAATTCTGAAACCGCGTCTACCAGTTTCGGAACTGTAGCTTACATGAACGAGCATAGAGATTCTGATTATAGCTTCAAATTCAGGGTAGAACATCTAATCCCCTATAGGAAGGATAATTATGAGAGCTTCCAGATAGGTTTCTTGTTATCTCACGATGACACAGTGTACGCCAGAGCTTGGAAGCATTTCAACTTCGATGTTGCCTTTATCAATTTCGACTATGATGCTAAGGATGCCGAAGAGATAGCAGTCATTGACCTCACAAAAGTCACATACCAGATTTACGATGTAGGCAATGTAACAGCGTTCAAGAACAAGGTCTATATCAGTAACTACAAGGAAACTGACTTCAACGACAAGGCTCTTATAGATAAGGCTAACAATGTGAAAATCACATTGAAGACAAAGACCTCTGTTGTCGGATATAACGGCTATCCTATAGTTACTACAAAGTTGAACGGCAAAGACTATGTAAATGGCATCACCGTTTCAAATGCTAACTTGCTGTTTGCTTCTGCCAATGGTTTGTTTGATAAGTTGATGAACACTACTGCGTCTAACAGTGTATCAGCAGCTACTCTCGTTTCTGACAGTATTGGCGACAATTCCAATAGTGCTACAACAGGTGGAGGTTCGTTGTATGGTTTTGAGTGTACGGTTGAAAGGTTGAGCCTTTCTGGGGCTAAGAATAATCACAAGATGAGCTTCCGTGGTACAGATACAGTGAAGTATTCCAACTTCAGTTACAACAATACCATTTCTGAAGTATCTGTGAACGGCGTTACTATCGAAAACTACTCTTTAGCTACTATACTTGCCGCTATATATAACGACAAACGTTATATGGATGACAGTTGTATATTCGTGAACAAAGGAGAGAAACCTGACAACAGCTTTAAGGTTGTAATCACCAGACCTTGTACTTATGAAGTCACTAAATGGGCCAATGGTGGTTTGGTCACAGAAACATCAATCGATGGCTCTACAACAGGAGGAATTGTAAGACCAGATGACAGCAATCCTTCAGGAGAGGGTAAATGGGTGACCACATCAGTTTCAGCAACATACGAGCAGACAATAACAATTTCGTTCTTTGCTGATGCTACTAAATACACCAGCGGAGATGTAGACAAGATATTTGACTACACTACATTAATGCCTTACCAGAAATATAAGTTCTTCATGCATTTTGTAAGAAGTAATGGTGAAATGACTAATGGCTACTATTGTGGTGGGTCTAATGCTGGTGTTATCGATATTCCCTACAGGGCAACTGCCGATACTCTGATTTATCCTTCGTTCAGCAATGTTTCCATTCCTATCGGGTATGTTGCTTGTTTCTTTTCAATCTTACACGTTGAAAACAATGTAGGAACTGTCTTCAATATCGACTTGGCAAACACTCTTGGTGAAGCGTCTTGCTTAGACATAAATCTTGGTTTGTTGAAAGGCAACAACAACCTGACAATCAAGCAAGGAACTAAATCGCACATAGTAGCCCCTGGCAGTGGAGGATTTGATACAGATGAGCCTTTGCAACCTGACTTCAAAGTTCAGGCAGCTGATGCGACAAACGCAACCGTTTATCGCCAAGTAGTGAATCGTACTGGAAAGTTCTATTACAGTGGTGACTCAACTAACAGCCGATACTTTGGAGCAGACGGTATTCTTACATTCGACAAGACAGGGTCTGAAATAGTAGCTGGGAAACTTGCGTATGTAGTGAATGATTACGTTGCAGCAGACTCGGAAGACGTAGAGCTTATAAAATGTACGCCGTACATAACAAGCAGCTTGCTGGTTAATTCAACTTTTGAGGATTACACCAACATGAACTTGCTTAGCTATGTTTGTGCTATCTACCCTTTAGACAGGGAAAGAACAATCAAGTACTACACAGACGGCTCTTCTGTATTCAAGAAATACACTCCTGAAAGCGGCGGTTACTTCTCGCTCAAAGAGCTGAAGAACTATCTTGGCGATGCACAGACAGAAGATGAAAAGATTACTGCAATGGGTCTTGAGGACACATCCAGAGTTCTGATATATTCAAACTATAATCTGAATCATCTGACTTTGACGGAAGACATCAAACCAGCGTACAAAACATACTATCTCGGTCAAAGTAGTGCAACTACAAGCGAATCATATAGCCTTGTGCTACGGTTGTTCAGCAGTTTGACTTTGAACAATGTCTACTCTTATCCTTCCATGTACAAAGAGTTTACTCGAAAGGTATATGGTCAGTTCAAGAAGAATGAGTTCATCGAGTTCAACAACACAATCCGCAGCAGTGCGTTGGAAGGAGATGAATCAGAACTTAGTATTCTGAAGTTCAAAGCTGATGACTACTACAACGTTCCTACCAACCGAGGACAGATAGTGAATTTGGTTTCCGTTGGAGATGTGATATTGGCTCATACTACTGACAGTATATTCAAGTTTACTGGAAGCAACACACTTCAGTCGAATGATGGCGAGATACAAACTCCTGAAAGCCAGCCTTTTGATACAGGCGTAACAGAAGTCTTTGGTTCTGATTTTGGCTATGCTGGATTGCAAAATAAAACTGACCATATTATAACTGAACTTGGCTATATATTCTTTGATAGAGATAGCCGAGTAGTTTATATGTATTCAGGACAAGGACAAATAGTCAAACTTAGTGAAAGTATTGAGAAGCTCTTTAGACACAAAGACATTGCAAGTATTTCATTTGCGAATGACTACTACAACAATCGTTTCTTTATGTCGATAAAGTTCCATGAGTACAAAAAGACTATTGACCTTGATGGAGTTGAAACACTTACTGAAATCATTTATCCAGTTACTCTTTCTTTTAGTGTTGTAGATAACATAAAGAGTTTTGTCAGCCTTCACGATTTTTATTATTACAAGGCTTTCAATACGAAAACAAAATGCTATTTTGTTACTGATGACAGTAAAGATTTATGCAGCATAGATAAAACAAGAAAAGGCTGTTATACTAAACTTGAACTTGTAAGTGATACAACATATCCTTCTGTTTATAGTAATAGTGTAATTACAGCCAAAGCTGATGACTCTGATACTGTAGTCTTTACAAAATATGTAACTAAACACTTTGACTCAATTATTGATGTCATAGACAATTCAGCATACGAAAGAATTAAAACTCTCAACTATGTTGATTGGTGTGGAGGAAATATTGAAACAGAGTACAAACAAATAAAAGCTGATGATATAAACAGTTTGAAAGTAGCGGAAGATACAATGAAGAAAGTTCCTTGTAAAGCAATGAGAATTTACAACGATTTTGCTTCAACAGAGCTGATGTCATTCAGTGACATTGCAAACAACTCTTCAATATCAAGTACCAACAGCTACAAGCTGCCAAGATACAACCAAGGAATTTGGACGTTCAACTACTTCCGAAACTTGCAAACTGCCAAAACACAGACAACCAAATATGTATCTGACCAGAACAGCCTTATCGAAGGCAAGTACTTCGTAGTGCGGTTCTTGTACAATGCAGATTTCAAACTTGAAACTATGAACCTTTCAACATCGATAAAGCAATGAGAAGGAAACTGAAATCGCTTCGACCGAAAGCTATCTTTGGAGAATCTGTTACTGCTGCTGCAACGTTAGCTGCTGCTGGAATACAAGCGGCAGCTACCAACCAAGCAGCTAAACAGCAATCCAATGCTATGATAAATAATGCTCGAACTCAAGCTAAAAGCATTGAAGCTCAAACGCAAAACAACAATGAACTACAACGTCAGCAAATGGCTTTTACCCGTCAACAGAACGAAGAAAACCGCGCACAACAGCGTGACATTCAGTTGGCTTTGCAACAAATAGCAGGTCAGCAGAATATGTATGACACTATGGAAGCTAACAAGATGCAAGTTAAATATGGTGGTCGTCCTAAGCATAGGAGGAAGCTGAAGTCATCTCATTCTTCCTACAGGGGAGCTAATGCGCCCTTCAAGGTTACTGATGGCGGCGGTGCTATCCCAAGGGACGTAGACTTGAACGGTTACGGTCTTTATGAATTGTTTGGTAACGACCATGACCATTATCATAAAGCCCAAGGTGGCAAAAATAAGACAGGTGTAGGAATTAAGTTTAACGATGGTAGCGTAGTAGAAGGTGAAGGTAATCAAAACACTAATCGTGGGGAGTTACTTTATGTTACTCCTGATGATGCTGTATTTATATCTAAGCACAGCATTGATGGGTTCAATCCTGCTAAAGCTGTGGAGAACGGCGCACACCCTATGGATGCGTTTCAGATGCAGGAGTTTCTTAAAGGCCAGAAGGGTTTGAACGATGATGGCACAAGTAACCCAATGGCTTATCCTAGCTCCCCTGTAGGGGGAATGTATGCAGGACAAGCTAGACAAGGCAAGCGAGTTAGCTTAAAGCGTTGCGGAGGTAGAGTAAAAGCTATTGGAGGGTTTAGCATTAACAACTATAACCCTATAGTTCCTTTTGCAGATATGACACCTTCTTACTACAGCAACACAAAGAACAAACCTCTGTATTCTACTAAGAACCGCTTTGACAACTGGGCTGGAAACTACACAGGAGCAGTCTATAACGGTATAGGCAACTTTGGAGGAGCTGGGTTAACAATGCTCGGCAATATGCTTGCTGGCAATCAGTTAGCTAACGCGTACAGCCAAGCAGGAAACATTCTGGCTAATGCTTATGGTCGAATGACTGGTATAGATATGAGCGAGTTAAAGCGTGATGATTACGCAGCTCCTCACACATTGGCTGTAGTAAGAAATCCGAACACTAACATTACACCTCAACTTGAACGTATTCGTAGAAACGCAGACTACGAACAGCGAGAAATCAATCGTAACACGTTGAGTTCAGCAGCAAGACAGCAGCGTTTGGCAGCTACTAATGACCGAATGTTGCAGCGTATTGGAGAACAGTACGCATATAAGCAGAACGCTGATGAACAGGTAAAACAAGAGAACGCTAAAGCGATAGCAACTACAGCACAGGCAAATGCTGACAGAGATGTTCAAGCTCGAAAGAACTATGGCGACCAGCGACTTCAGCTCTTGCAGTACAACAACAACATAGCTAATCAGCGGCTTCTCGGAATGGCTCAAGCCAAATCTGATGCTCTTGGTCAAGCAGCTGTATCTCGGGCTTCTGCATTGCAGTCAGGCATCGGTGCGTTTGGCTCTGCGCTTAGTACAGTTGGCAATGCGTTTGGCGCAACAGCTGATGCAGTTCGCAAAGACCTTGGTGATTTCCGTAACACTCTTGGAGCGTTGACGGACGACAATCAGATAAAAGCAGTCATGGCTAAGGGCGATGTGCAAACTGCAATCAATCTTTTCAATTACTATTCTGGTTTAGATACTCCAGCAAGCCGCGAACACGCAAATACTCTTGCTGGCTGGTTAAGAACTAATGGTATATTTCCGAAATAACTATGGCAAACGAAGTTGCAGGACGGCTGTCGAGATTTGACTTTACTCCAGCCACATTCACACCAGTACAATATACGCCACAGGTTGCTGATTCTAAGGAAATTACTTCCACTATAGAGAAACAGCAAACTATGGCTAATAACACCGTACAAGCACGAGCCAATTTTTCTGATAACATCAACAAATATCGATTGATGTTGCACCCTACAGAGCAAGCCGCATTTGATGAAAGAATGGCAGGGATAAAGAAGAACATTGATGATGAAATTCGTGTAGGAAACTATGGTAGTGCCATGAAATATGCACAACAACAAGGAATTGCATTAGCTGATGACATAGGTTTACAGAACAAAGTTCAAGCTAACCAAAAGTATCAGGAAGCGAAGCAGAAAATTATGGGCGACAACAGATACAACGAAATCAGTAAAAATTACTGGTTGACTATGAACCCATATAAAGACGATGGCACAGGAAATTGGGAAGCATCGTTTGACCTTACACCAGACACAGATGATGCTCAATTAGTTGGAGCTGCATTTGAACTAACATCTCCTAGTAGTCAGAGTACATCATCGCAGACATCGAGGACAAGCGATACAATGGTTGATAAAAATGGGAACGTAACTACTGATTATAAAAACGCTGTGGCTAGTTCGCAAAATCTTACAGTTAGTAGTCAATCATCAAGAAGTGTACAAAGCAAGACATACGCGCGATTGGAGAAAACTTTGGGTGATTTGATGCAGACATCCAAATACCGTCGAGCTATGATGCAACAGTATATGGGTATCTATTATTACTACAAGAAGTATGAAGCTATAGCCAACAATCCAGAAGCATCAGAGCAAGAAAGACAGCAAGCTCAAAGTGTTCTTGAATCTTTACGTCCACAGATGTATGATGACAAAGGACGACTTATAAATACAGGAAACGCAGAAGGGTTCAATGACTGGGTTAAACGAAAAGCCAAACTGTTGACAAACATGGCGTATGTGAATGTGTCAACATCATCAGGTTCTGGATATAGCTTAACTCATGGATACAGAGGTGCAGGAACTAATGGTGGCAGTTTGCCAAGTGACGATGTTAGTGTATTGGGAGATACCAATGTACAGATTGGCAAATCTGTTATTATAAATGGTGTACTTTATGTGCCTACTCCAGCAACCCAAGTTCAAAATATGATAGTTAGAGCAGGTGTGACTCCACAAACTAATCAATAACAGCACAATACGCAAACAGTAACAATCATGGCAAACCAACAGCAACAACAAAAAAAGAATAAACAACCTGCTACACAGCAGAGACCATCTTTGAAGAATCCTCCTCAAGACCCAAATAGTAACTTTGGATTTTGGGGTGGAATAAAAAAAGTAGTAACGGATTTCCCTAGCTTACTCACTTTACTTCCATTTCAGACGACAGTCTTGCTATCGGCAGGGATGGCTGGCCTTAGTAGGTCATTAGAAGAGGAAGAAGCGAACGCAAATGTTAACCATGCAGGTTACAGTGATTCGCATCAATCTCGTGCAGAGCAACTAAAGCAACCTTCTGCTAAAGCAGCTGCTGAAAAGGAAAAACAGACTCCTATATATCAGCCGCCAGCTGAAGTGGAATCTGGAGAGTTCAATCCAGAAACTCTTCAAGATTATTATGACCACCAAGATTGGAGTGGAGCAGCGAATTACATAGAAAACTACAAAGCCAAAGATGCAAAAAGTGCAGTGCAGTTGAACGAAACTGTGACTTCTCTTCGCAGACAAGCCGCTATTGATGCAGCAAGAAGAGGAAGCATGGATAGTGATGCTATCGAGGCTTACGAGTTTATGCAAGGTCTTGCTGGAAAAAGTGTTATGCCCAAAGAAGGATATGGTGAGAAGTATACTAAAGCTATCAATGACCAAATAGAAACCTTTGGTACAGACAAGTTTAGTGCAACTTTTGACGACAACGATTCATATAATTTGTTCCTAAGCCGATTGCCTGAAGGGTCAAGAAACGCTATTGCCAGAAAAGTACGAAAAACTAAAGACGGAAAGCCGTACTTAGAGCTAAGTGCCAGAGATGACAATCTTATGCAGGTTTTCGATGCCATGACTAATGACGATGCTACTATGGAAGGTTTCTCGGATATGCTAGGCTATGGTGTTGATTATATATTAGATAACCCCGGAGTAGCAATTCCCGTTGCAGGGGCGTTAGTTGCTACACTAAATATGTACAGAGCATCTGTTAGAGGAGACTTGTATGACCAAGCTAAACGCCGTGGTGTAACATTGAATGGGGTTCTTGACAAAAATGCTGATACTTTGACTAACATGGGTTTAACAGGTTCGTTAGTGAAAGACTATCCTTTGCAAGCAGCCTATAGAACATATAGGTCAGCTAAAAGTAAAATGGACGATTGGCAAAATAATCAAGACGAAACTAAATATACTGAAGACAGTGCATTTCTGCCGTTCTTAGGTCAACAGCATTTGAACTTGTACAAAGCGTTGGAAGCTGGAGCTATAAAATCTGAACAATTCAAAACTATGAGTGCTGAAATAAATCGTCAATATGTTCAAAGACTTGCAGGTACGTCTTTGAAAGACTACGAGGTTTATTCTACTCGTAATTCTTCAGGAAACCAGTCTTTGCAAAGTGTTGATGCTGATGAGAAAGATGATATTCTCACCAAAATAGCAATCGCATCTCAAGATGGAGAGCGTCTTCAAATAGGTGCTGGTATGGTAGGTGACCAAATGGGAGCGTATATTACCATATTACCTAAGAAAAACGATAAAGGTGAAGCAGCTAGTGATGACCAAAGCGATGATAAAGGTGAAGAAACAATATTCATTCCTGGCCTTTTTGCAGAAGATGCACAAGTTGCTTTTCAAAACAACACACAAACTAAATCTACTGTTGAAAAATCCGATATGAAAAAATGGGGTTATGAACGTAGACTTAGTAATGATACTTCTTTAGGCTATGACAAAGAAGGTGGAGCTTTCTATGTTGTAGACAGCAAAGGCAAAAAGACTTATTGTGATGACTCAACGGCTTTGCAGCAGCTTAATCAAGATTACATTGTAAACGATGCTGCTGGAGCTATAGTTTCGCAAATGGACGCTGATGGCAACATTTACGACTACAACGACAAAGGTAATCGTGTAAAAATCGACCTTAGCAAATGGGTTGAAACTCAAGCTGCGGCAGCCACAAACGAGCTGTACCCTGAAGGCAAATACACAACAGAAGAACGTCTTAAACAACAGGCTCTTTTATATCAAGCTATACTTAAGCAGATAGCTTACATTACCAGTATTATTGACAAAGAAGATAAATAACTATGGATTTCTCAAACCCATTCAAGAATATAAAGAAAGACGGTTATCGTAAAGACCCGAGTGGTTTTGGCAGAATAAATGCGCAAGACTTGAAAAATACTGGGTCTATGACTGACCCTATTGCTGCTGGAGTATATCATCAAGCAGAAAAGAATCTCTATGGTGTCATAGGGGAAACTGCTGATTTAGAGAAATATACAAAGCATCATATCGGCCCGAGTAACCATATAGACATGGAGAAAGAGCTGATTAAAGCACAAGGTGCGTTTACCAAAATCGGAAACGCTTTGGCTCAAGCTGTTGTATCGGAATTAGCCCTTGGAACAGTCAAAAGTATTACAGACTTAGTTGATGTCGTAGGACACGCTATAGGTGCGTCTGATGATGATTATACAAACCCTGTAAGTGAAACCTTGGAAAAATGGCAAGAAGATTTCCGAAACTACGCTGCTATCCATACAGACCCTGATAAGAACATAAGCAATGGCGGTTTAAGTGATGTAGGCTGGTGGGCAAGCAATATGCCTAGTGTAATCTCATCATTGACCTTGTTAATCCCTTCTACAGGGGTTCTCAAGTTGGCTAAGTTGGCTAAGATTGGTAAGATTGGTTCATTCACAGCCAAGACTGTGAAATCAATGGCTGGTGTAGGAAAAAAGCTGAAAGCTGCCCAAATAGCCAGAGAAGCTGGAAAGTCAGCAGAAGAGGTAGCCAAAATAGGGAAACTGAATAAATTCCAAAAATGGCTCGTGAAGCCTTCTACAACAGCACAAGTGAACTTGTTTATGGAAAACACTGCTACAGCAGCGTTAAGTCGTACCATGGAAAACTACCAAGAAGCACGAGGTACATATTCTGATATGTACGATGAAGCCAAGGATAAGTTCAAAGACATGAGCGATGAAGAATATGATGCTGTAGTAAAGGCTAATCAGGCTCTTATCCAAAAAAGAGGAATAGACCCGAACAACCGCGATGCTATGGCAAAAGCTATAGCATCTGAAGCAGCAGATGTGACATTTCAGTTGGACTGGCAGAATATGATATTCGATGTCATAGAAATGTACGGTCTTAAAAATGCTTGGAAAGGTTTGAAGAACGCACCTGAATCTAGCGCAGCTATTCGGAGAGCGAATAGGGACGCTGCCAAATATCTCGGAAAAACATCTGAAGAAATAGCTAAAATCAAGAAGGCAAGGCCATGGTATAAGAAAGCAGGAGAACGAGTAGGCGATTTTCTTGTAGGCAGTAAAATGGCTGTAGCTGGTCAGTTGTCCGAAGGTATTGAAGAGTCTGTGAATTATATGGCAACTGAAGAAGGTATGCACTTTGGAAGAACATTGTTGGAGGGTAATTTGAATGAAGAAAGAGATTCTGTAAACCCCGGTTTTCTTTCAAATATAGCGAACCTTTGGGACAAGCGTGCTTGGTCTTACATGAAAGCTCCTGAACTTTGGGATTCTGCCTTCTGGGGTGTTGCAGGAGGTGTGATTTTTCAAGCAGGAGGTAATAAGCTAAATAGAATATCTTACAATATCAAGAATCGTAAGAACCGAAATTCAGATACTGAAAACGCTAAGAAAGCACTTCCTTGGTATGGTCTTGACCAACTTCCTGAAACGAAACGGCGTTTAGCAGAAATCAATGCACGAGAAAAAGACTTTGAAGAGTACAAGAGACAGTTAGACCTAATACACAAAGGAATTGACCCAGTAGCATCAGCAAATGCTGGAGAAGAAGTACATTTTACTTCGGAAGCAGAAGCACAGATACGAATCGAAGAACTTCAGCAACGTATGATTCAAAACATGACTATGCGTGCTATGCAAACTGGAAACTTCGATTTGTTAAAAACCTATCTGCAAAATGACAACTTGCGTAAATCTTTGGTAGAAATGGGAATATTCGATGAACGTAATGACACTCGTTCTGCCGCAGAAAAAGAAATGCAAGCTAAGCAATTCACAGATAGAGCTGTACGCTTAATGGAAGAAACTGAACAAGCGTATGCAGAAGAATTGGAAATGGTAAACGATGCCGCAGGATTGATTTCTGATGATATGCGTACAGCTGACCAAGCTCTACCGCCAGAACTTCGTAGAAAGAATAAGAGAGAGCTAATCCCAGCTGAATATATTCAGATTATTGCTCGCAACAATATGGAACACCGAATCCAAGGCAAAGCATATCAAACAGCTTTGGATGGCGTAAATGCGCGTATTGCCGAATTGGAACGTATGCGTGCAGAAGGTAAATCTTCCGACCTAAGCGGCGGTGGTGGCGGAGACGATGGAAACGGTTCTTTAGACCCCAACATTGATTACCAGCAAGCTCAAAAACTTCTTCAGGTGAGTATGCGTTTGGGGCAACTTCGTGCTGCGAGGAAATCTATAATGCAAAGCGGAGAAAAGACTTTGTCAAATGCCATTGCTCTAAACAACATAGACCGACAGATAAATATGTTGGAAAACACGTTGTCAACAGAGGAATTAGTTCTGGCAACAGGTTATTCTCTCCGTTTTACAGAAGAGCTTGGTATTGACGAAAACGGTAAGCCCAAGAAAGGATTTGTTGACCTTGGAAATACTCAAGAGTATCTTGATTATCTTACCTATATGGGTTTGCGAAGTGACCCAAATGCAGATGTTACAGCGTTAGAAAAACGTCTTCGTGAGGAATTAGGTCTTTCTTTAGACGCTACAGATTCAACAAGATTTAATGATACCTCGAATGGAATACGAGGAGCGTTTGATGTTCTTGACCAAAATGTAAAGGAAGTTTGGGGTAATGGCGATAAATCAATCCGTAAGATTAGCCCTGAACTTGCCGACCTTATGCAAGAGAAAGCAGCTCTTGAAATTCAGCTTGGTTTCAACCAAGACGGAATTGCTCGCACATACGATGAGGTAAATCGTGAATTGGCAATTCTTGACAACACCATGAATGAAGCTGTCATGGAAGCCAACAATAAAGCAACAGATATTGTGGTAGACATGACTGGAAAATATGGCAAAGAAACTATGGATGACGTTCTGTGGGCTGCTTTGCGAACAGGTATTGAAAGCGATGCTTTTGATACTGAAATGCAAAAGATTGATGAAGCTGACAAAGCTGATTTAACAGATGCTTTGCGTCTTATAGAACTTCGGTCAGACCAGTCAAACGGCGAATTTGCAGAATCTCTGCGTCAGATACTGTTTGCAGCAGAAGCTATAAAAAATAGACAGGCACATCCTTCAGGCAACACAGATAACAATGCCAGTGACGGTTCTGACCTAAGCGGAGGAGGTGGTGGAGACAACGGAAACGGACAAAGTCCTACGCTTCCACCAATACCGTCTGCTCCGACAAATCCTACAACTCCGACAAATCCAACTGCACCACAAAGTCCGCAAAGTCCGCAAAACCCAGCTACTCCTAACACAAAGCCTGATGGGTTTGATGATGTCGTGAGCGTAAATGGGGTAGATTATAATTATAAAGAACAGCGTGAGTACTATTTGGATGTAGATAACAACCAACTAATTAGTCGGGCTGATTTGAATGATACCAAGTATGCTGTTTACGAAGACGCACAAGGAAATGAAGTGCTTGTTCCTATAGACACCAATTCTCGATATGCTGATTATGACCCGTCAATGTCACAATATGAGCGCAACAACGCAGGTAACGACAAATTGGCTAAAAAAGCTGTATTGTCTATAGATGGTGATGGCAACATAACTGTTTTACAAAGAGCGTATTATCAAAAAGACAGTATAACTAGCTCCCCTGTAGGGGGAACTGACAATGGCAATCCTCCTACAGGGGATTCAGGCCAAGCTCCCCAGTCACCCCGAACCCCGACAGCTCCTTCAGCTGATGAGGACTTTGATGCTCGTGGCGAGCTAAGTCAGTCTTTGTTGGAAGAAGGCAGAAACTTCCTTTCTGAAGGCAGTTCAGACTTGACTGACTTGCATGACAAGCTTCAGACCAGAGCTAAAGAATGGATTGAACAGCAAGTACTGGCTGGGCTTGAAAGAAGTGAAGCGGAACGACAGGCAGCACAATTAGTGTCTTCTGTAGAGAAACGTGTAGCTCGCAGAGTATCACAACCAGATTCAGCGGAAGCACAAATGGATTCTTCCATTGAGGAAGTGATAGCCGCTCAAACTGGATTGTTGAACTCCGACATCACAGAAGAACGTAAGAGTACTCCTGCTGCGAAAGCCTACAAAGCCGCTGTCAACAGAATGTTGAATGTGTATGTGAAGAATTTGGGCTTGAAGAAACGTGGAGAGAAAACATACATCGTTCTGGAAAACTTGCTTCGTTACATCAATGAAGTTGAAGCTGACCCAACAATGGCTCACATCATGTACAGTTCTTTAGCCGCGTATCTAGAAACTGATGAAGCAAAGGAACATTTCATTGCTATAGACGAAGACACATTCCGTAGAGATGACTTCTTGAAAGATGTGGCTATGACTGAACAAGAGCGTGCTGCTGCAATGCAGGAACGTTACGACCAAGTTCAGCTTGATACTGTAACAGAAGCTAATTCTGCTGAATTGGACGGTCGCATAGATGAATGGGCTGATGCTATGAACAATCTGGACGCTGGTGATGAACTGTCAGTATCTGTGTTGAACGACTTCACTGTTCAGTTCAGCGATTCACAGGGTCGAGTTGTAGCTCGAATTGCAAGACCTTCAGTCAACGAAAGAGGTAATTTGGTGTATAATCGCGAAGGATGGAAATATGAACTAACCGCAAATAATTCAGGAAGTCGAATGTATGACTTCTTGTCTCAAATTATTAATAGTCCAAATCCTCATTATCAAACCCTTCAAAATGCGTTATATGAATTAGCATTTGGCAAACCTAATGCCGAAAGAATAAAAAAACTTCTTGAAGATATCAAAAACAATAGAGCTTTTGACTTAGCAACATCAACACTTTTGGAACAAGGTGCTAATGTAGATAATGCCATTAACCATTTAGTAAAGCTCTTCCAATATCTCGGCAAAAGACCTACGTCTTTAGCGGCATCTGCTGTAACTATTCAAAGTATAGATGAGTGGTTTGACAAACTTCGTGCTTCTGCGGAAACATCAGCTAAGTTGATTCGTCAAGATGGCAAGAATGTCAAAGTGACGGTACGGACTATAACTCGTGGTGAACTGATAAAAGCTACGGAAAGTACTAACCGTGCTGAAGAAGAAAAAGCTGCCAACTTAATCCAAGACGCTGTTGGTGATGAATTACGAAACAAAGATGGTTCTATAGATTACAACAAAGTCAAAATCGGTGTTGGAGGTCAAGATAGTACAATGACTGTTGCTGGCAAAGGTTCTTTGTCTCGCAGAGCTGTTGGACGAGGAACTACATACGTTGTCATTTATCCAAAAGCTGGAACACCATTATTAGCAACTGCTATGCTCCCAAAGATTGGAGAAGCCACAGGAGCTGCCAAAGAAATAGTGGATGCCATTGCTCAAAGAATAATAGACCTTCCGAGTAACGAAAGAGCAAAGTTTATAAAGCAGGTCTTTGATGTAAATCATGGGCAAAATGCTACTTTGTTTTATGGCGTAACTTGCACCACTACAGCAAAAGGAACTACTATTGTTGGTGTTGGTGACAATGTTTTTGCTATAAGCAAAACAGGTATGATTATTGGTGGAAAACGAGGAGAACGTTGGTCAGCGTTAAAAGGTGACATCAAAGCGCAAATAACTAAAGTGTTAGCCAATGCTTCTTTCGGAGCATCGTTTGCTTATGTAAAATCAGACAATGCTACAACCTATGCAATGAACGGCATTGCCCAGAAGAAGAATGGTAAGTTCGTAATTACAGTTGGCAGCAAGAAATGGGAGTTTAATTCATACAACGAGTTTATGCTGTCGAACAATCTCATAAAAGTCAACATGGCTAAAAGTGAGAACGGCAAATCGAACTTCCGAGTTGGTAAAGGTCGATTAGCCCAGACTAACCTTGGAGTGTCTATGGAATTTAGCACCCCTGTAGGGGAAAATGAGCAAGGAGGAGCTAAGCCACCAGCAATCCCTCCTACAGGGAAGCCGATGAAGGAACGGCTCTCTGCTCGATTTAAAGACGGCAAAGCTGTGTCTGGCAATACACTTGTACGAGAAATGGTTGGTAGCATGGAAGGTTTGACCCAGAGTTTTGCTAAGGCTATAAAGGAATTGGGTATTCTTCCTGAAAACATTGTATTCGATGAGCATTACAACGATAATCGAAATACAAACGCTACTGCAAATGTAAAGACAGGCCAAGTAGTTGTTGGTAAGAAATGGCTTGAACTGGCAGCAAATCCTGCCACTCGTATGGAAGCTATCCGAAAGTTGATTCATGAAGGGTTACATCTAAAGCTCGCTGAAAAAGATAAACAGAATACCTTAGATTCAATCAAACAAATCTACGAGGAGTTCAAGAAAGCTATTGAAGATGGTCGTCTAGAAGCAGGTTTGAAAGCTGCTGGTAAAAATCCTAACATGGAACAGATGAAGAAATATCTGTTTAATGGAATGGAAGATATGAGAGCTTTGGAAGAGTTCTTAGTGGAATCATTGACTTCCGAAGAATTGGCAACTGCTTTGAACTCGGTTCAAGTTGATAATAAAGGACTTAGAAAAAAGAGCAATCTTCTTACATGGCTTCTTGAAAAATTGGCTAAGTTGTTTGGCTGGGATGTCAAGAAAGGAAGTCTTTATGAGAGAGAGCTTCGTACACTGCGAAGTGAGTTCAAAGCCCCAACAACAGGTAAAGCAAAAACAAAAACTACACGAAGTAAAACTACCACAACAAAAAGAGATGGTAAGATTATAACTACGACAACGGAAACAAAAGACGGAAAAACAACAATTACAATCACTGAAACAAAAGACGGCAAGGTTATTTCAATTACCACCAAAGAGAAAGAAGAACAAGGTTCTTTGTTTGATGAAGAAGAACTTAAAGGTGGTGGCAGTGGAGATGGGGATGATGGGTCTTCATCAGGTTCTGTAACACCGCAACCAGCAACTACTGCCCAAGAAAAAGCGCAGCAGACTATTGATAAGATAGTTGATGACGGAACTAAAATCAATTTGTCAGCTGATGAAAAAGTCTATTTTGATGAAACAGAACGAAAATTGGGTGTGCGAACAACCACGGCTATACAAGCCGCTACAGAAAACGTAGATGAAGAAACAGGTCAACCTAAACGGTTCGACCCAACTTCTGCATGGATTACGCCTTCTACCAACATCGGTACAGGTGTCGATGAATTTGTTCGTGATTTCTTCTTAGGACGATTGGACAGTCTATCAGAGGAAGAATTTGAGAAACTCTATCCAAATGCTACAGGTCAGATGTGGCGTGAGTTCAAAGAACAACTTGATGAGTTCAAAGAGCAAATGGAGAATGGTCAATTACCTTGGTGCAAAGGTAAAAAGTTAACTGTAGTTTCTCGTGATATTAAGGCTGTTGGCGATGTTGAAATAACAATGCCTGATGGGTCAAAGAAATCTCTACATATCGCTGGTACTCTTGACCTTATAGCATACGACCAAGACGGCAAGTTCTACATCTTCGATATGAAGACTATGCATAACGAAGATGCTCCAAAGTGGAACACTGCTAAATGGTCACGTCAGCTTCAGATATACAAGCAACTTCTCGAAAAGAAGTACGGCATTGAGGTAGCTGAAACGTTCATCATTCCTATAAAAGTAGAATACGAAACTCCTAAAGGGGCAACTGATTTTCAAGGAAACGATGCAGGTGGAACTACGGAATATACTGTAGCAAATCCTGAAGAGAAAACGAACTACGACAATCCGAACAGAACACAGCTTCTTGAGAATGGCGTAGAGTTTAGAGGAGCAGCTCCAAGGTTTACACATTGGGGTACTAATCTTCGTATGAAGCCTCAACCGTTTGAAATTAAGTACGAATATCTCGATGACACTGCCAAGAAATTGGTAGACGGCGAATACACATACGACAATTACGGAAAGGAAGGCATAGAGGAAACTCCTGCCACAGATTCTCCTACAGGGAAGATAGATGACACTAGGAGTGACAAGGAATTTGGAGAAGGAGCAGAAATAGATACATCAGGTATGTTTGGTAATGACGAGTTCTTTTCAGCTATTACCGAAGAGGGTCTTACTGAAACTGTTCCTAATGTTGATGCTTTGGCTGCAAGACTATCTCTTGATGCTCAAAAAACCTTTAATGAAATGGTTGATGAGGGACGGATAGAGGTGACTTGTCATTAAGCGAAAAAATGTATAACTTAGAGAAATAACAAGTAAATACAGTATAAAATGAGTGAGTGTAGTGTTAGTGTAAAAGAATATGCTCCTTTTGTAGAAGCAATACAAGCTATTTCTATACAAACAAAAGTTCCTTGTTTTGAGTATATGCCTGAAGCATTTGATGCAAAAGGTCTTAGACCCAGTTTTATAAAAATGCTCGCAGACAACGGAATAAAAAATGTCAGTAAGATGTCTAAACGTGAAGCTAAAAAAGCAGCTAAACTTGTTGTAGAGCAATACAATAGACATCATGGTGACATAAATACTTCAACTAAAGATTCTGTTACAACAGTTGAAGTTGAATACGGGTATGATTCTGTTGCCAGTAGAGAGTTCGCTAAAAAGAAAGTTAGCGAACTTGTTCTGGATAGTGTAAGTACCATTATAAATCGGAATGGTCTTACATTAGATAAACAAATTGAAGATACTAATAAGAAAACAGGAAACAAGTTTACTCGAAAGTCCTACTTGGCTGGAGTGGTTATTAGTCGAACAAAGCAAATGCTTATGGGTCGATTAGTAAAAAATCATGCTATCACGAAAGAACAAGCTATGGCTTGGATGAATACCCAAGGTGGGCTTCTTGAAGTCAGAAAGGTAATCGAGAAAAGCAACAACTCTCAAGATAAGAACCTGTTAGCTTTGTATGAAGAGATGACTGGAAAAGCCAGTCGTGATAAGTTCTTCAAGGAAGTCTTTCGGGATAGCCGTCTTGGAAATTTGAGAATAGACAGCCAAGAGGAAATAGCTAACGCTGAATATGAAGTCTTCGATGAGCAAGACGGTGCAGTAGAAGATTCTTCAGAGAACTCTGATGATTCAACTAAAGACAACACCATTCGTCAATATGGTGAGCATCTCGGTGATATTTCAAATTTCACGGCTCATGTTGATGATGACATCAAAAGCCTTCTTGGTAGCTTGATGAAATGCAACACTTCAGCATTAGTGAATGGTAGATATGACTACGATACCAATAATGCGCTTGGTATTCCTGAATGTATGGACGCTACTACTTGTGCGGCTGTACTCTACTCATACGTTGGAGATTCAGTGAATATCTCTGATATGATTGAGAAAATCAGAATTGTAGCTGACAGCTTGCCTGGGTATGCTGGATTTGTACAGCTTGCTGATTTCCTCAAACAGAACCCTGATTTTGCTTTCAAATTCTACACAAACTTTGCAAAGCCTGTGATGAGCAAAATTGAGGTTGTGTCAGAGAACGGTCGTGTAAGAACCCAACAAAGCAACCGTAAGATAGACAAAGCTACTACTCTTCGCTTTGAGTATCAGAACTCTGTGAAGCAAACAGTTCTCACCACAGCAGAACTAAATCACACAGAGATGCGTGATAGTTTGAAGGAAATTGAAACCACAGCAGAGGAAATGAAATCTCTCGACCTTGAAAAAGAAGATGCGCGGAAGAATGTTGAAGCCTTAGAGAAAGAGATGATTTCCAAGTTATCCAAGATTCTCAAACTTTATTATCCGTCTGTCACTGAAGCTGCTATAGCGAATTATATTAAGAACAACAAGCGAGCTGATGTTTCTTCTTTGGCAAAAAATCATGCACGCAATTTGAATACATTAGTTGCGATTGCTCGAAAAACTATCACAGGAGCGTATCTATCTCGTTCAAAGTATGACAGCGTACAACAACGCATACGAGCTGCTTCCAAAGCAAAGAAAGACTTGTTGGAAACAGTAAGGGAAGACCCTGATGCTAAGATTCCAAAGCAAGTTATGGATAAGGCAAATGCCGAATACACCAAAGCAGTAACCGAAAACTACATTAGTAAGGAAAGTATGGCTGCTGCAAACGAGCTGGCAAATGCTTTGGTACGTTTCACTCCTGTAAAAACAGAGTTGAACTCGAAAAATGTTCATGGCAATCTTACAAGCAGTGTACTGAATAACAACTTCATAAGCAATCTTATGGCTACTCTTCAAAACGAAGTAGCTTTAGGAAACTACGGAAAGATGAAGTTCCAAAGTGCGCAGTATGATTTCAGTAATATTCTTCTTGAACATAGAGATGAGAACAACAATATCATCAACTATGGTTTGTTCCGTATAGATGACAAAGGAAAACCTGTACCTACAGAATACGCTACTCGACTTCTGAAGTCACAGCTTTTTGATGGCTCGAGTAACCTTGATACTGCTTCAAATGAAACGTACTCACAAATGCCATTTATGGACTATAGTGCCACTAACTACGTTTCATTCTTTGAAGTAGAACGAGATTACAATTTGGAGGAAGGCGCACAGACTATAGATATGGCCAACTATTTCATGCGTATTCCTTCAGATGCTCCGAAGCAGTTTGTCATCACTGCTCCAAAATATAAAGTTGGCGAAAGCCAGTTTGGAGCAAACGACGGTTTGTTCAAGTTGACTGAAGAAGGCGATAAGGCTGTTACCCAATATGTTGAACGGCGTATAGGAGAGCTTAATGCAAACTCAATAAGCGAATCCTATTTCGATAGTGAATGGCCTAGCTTCCCTGTAGAGGAAGACAAGGCAACGTTCATCAACGACATCACAAATGACGAAATATCTGATAAGCAGATTGCTAATGTCAAGACGATAAAGAAGGTAGGAACTACTGAAGACGGTAAAACTATAGGTCAAGTAGCGTTTGTATGGAATATCAACGACCGAGAAAGTGAAGTATGTATTCTTGAAGGCACTGTTGAGAAACGAGGAAACAAAACTTACCTTGCATCGCCAAAACTTCAAGGAATAGTTGGGTCAGCTAGAACCACGATTCTCAACAATGAACTGAAAAAGGTTTTCAGAAAAGAAGCCATTTCCAGTGGTAACGTTCCTATGAGCATCAATCGTGAGCATCCTATGTTCCAGCAAATCAAGCAGATGATAATGGGGGAACTTACAGAAGCAGCTACTGCTTTGGATGTCATGTTTGACCTTAAAGAAGGAAAAACCCAATTTGACAAAGACGGCAACTTTGTATTCAAAAATGGTTTTTCTAATAATAAAGAAAGTGCATCTAGGCTATATCAAGGCTATCATGTAGGTAAAGGTAAAAGTATTCTCGAAAAGAACACTCGTGATAAAACGTATCACCTTACAGGTAAGGTGTTCAGCAGTGACAAACTTGTCACAAAGAAAGTCGAGAATGGAAAGGTTATAGTAAGAAACTACGGTCAGGAGTTCATTGATGAAACCATCGATTTCCTCTACGGGGATTCTAGTGAAACTAATATTCTCGGTAAGGAGCGAAAAGCTGGTTTGAACACAACAAGAAAGCCAGATGGTAATGTAAAAATTCAGCTTACAGAAACACAGGAACGAGTTCTCAATGAGAAAGTTGAAGAGTTCATTCGTGACTATACCTCTATTGCTCAACAAGAAATGCAGAAGTTTGAAAAAGCTGTTCCTGCAAGACTTGTCACTGAAGAGAATGTAAACGAATATGCGTTGAATACATTCGTGAACGGCAACAACTTCAACGACTTGTTTGAAGGTGTAATGAGTGCTTACAAGAGTTCACAGGATTTTTTGAAGCGAGCCAAAGAGCATCAAGGTTCTGGTGTTCCGTATGGTGTAATGGACTATAAAAAAGACCTTACTGAAGATGTACAAGACATTCCAAGTTCATTGGATGCAGGGTTCACTGCTGTATCAGCAGATGGCAAGAAAACACCTTATAAGATTTCTCTCCGCGATGGTTTCCATGCAGTTACCGTAAACAATACTGTTCGTACCAGCGAGAACGTAACAGTAAAAGGTGTGAATGGAGCTACCAAAGATGGTGCTTTGACAAAGCAGCTTGCTGAAGTGCTTCACAAACAAGGATTTACAAAGACTGAAGCTCTTGCTCGAGCAAGAGAAAAGATGAAGAGCTTTGGCAATGTGACTACTAATGATGCCCAATCATACATCACATTTGATGAATGGGTTCGCCGTATAACAGCCAAAGGTCAGCTTCCAAAATACAAAGCTTTGATAGAAGCCATTCTTGATGAATCAAAGCCTGTAGATGCAAATCTGTATAAGCAGTTTGTTCAGGTACAGAAGAACTTCTATTACGACCAATGGTACAATCCGAAGTTGAAAGTCATGATGCCGCGTCAAATCAAGAACGCGGAATTTGTGCTTATACCAAGATTCATTCGTGGAACTGAACTCGAAAAGGTTCACGAACTGATGACTAAACATAACATTGACCAGCTGAATACAGTTGAAACAACTAAAGCTGCAAAGTGCGACATACTCACTCTTTGGGATGATACAGGCAAACTAACTGAAGAGAATATCGCAGCTTTTGAAGCAGGAGCTGAAGCTGCTGCACAGCCGTTCAGTTATAACTATCTGTATACCCAGCAGGAAACGCCGTCACATCTCAATAAGACCAACAAGGCTGGTATTCAGTTCATTAAAAAGATAATTGACAATATCCCTGAAGGAAGTCCTTTGTCTAAGTACAAGAAGGAGTTCTTTCAGCTATATTCTCAAAATATTGAAGAGAGTTGCGCAGAGTTGCTTGATGAGATTGGTCTAAGCATGAACGAAGATGGAACAATCTCTGATGTAAGCGGTATAGACTACAAGGCTTTGTATGACAAGTTCAGAACTGAAGCTGAACGTCTTGGGCTTTCAAGCAACGACATGGACTACTTTACTCTTCAAGAGAACGAACTCGACCCTGACGGTGATAGTGTAATCAGTCTTCCGAAGATGCCGAACTACTTCTCCTTGTTTGGTCAGAAAGCTGAAAACATTGCCCAAAGTTTGTTCAACTCACGAGTAACAAGACAAACATTGGCTGGCTTTCATGCTGCGCAGATAACTAACATAGGTTTCTCGCCTATGCGCAGCATTTTAGAGAAAGACAATGAACGTGAGTTGTTCAATACCCAAGCTCTCGATACTTCAAAAGTAGAGTATGAAATAGTAGACAGAGAAAAGACCAAAGGTTTTAAGAATAAAGCTCTTCGTATCTATCTCAAAGGCAAGAAAAAAGGTTGGTTTGAGTTAGTAAAAGACAAAGAAGAAGGATATTATTCAGTACATTTCAAAACCCGAACTGCTAAAGGTGAAGGACATACAGAACTTGAAGGACTATCTATAGAACCTTCTACAAGAGAAGAAAGAACTATCTTGTTTGAGGAACTAGCTAAAGCTGTTCCTGCTGGAGCTAAAGTATCTACTTGGGGAACTTTAAGTGTAGGTGGAGTGAAAGCTCTGTCTCGTCTTGGTGAGCAAAACCATTGGAAACAAATAGATAGTCGAGAAGTAGGAAAAGTAGGAAGTGATTCCAAAATATCAATTCCTGTTTTTGAAAAACCTGCGGTATCTTATAGCAAAAGACTTCGTTATCACCCAGACGGTCAAAACTATGTAGAGATAATGCTGCCAGCAAAGGCTCTTGGTCTCAAAAGATACGACAATGACGGTCGTAGAAAATCTGATGAAGAACTTCTTAAGGAACTCGAAGAAGCTGGTTTGAGCAAAGTGATTGGCTACCGTATCCCTACGGAAGCAAAAGTGTCTATGTGTTCAATGAAGATTGTTGGGTTCACTGATGACACATACGATTCCACCATTGTAGTTCCTGATGACTGGGTTGCGCAGACTGGTTCTGACTTCGATATTGATAGTGTGTACGGCATCAATTTCCAGACACGCATCAACAAAAAGACCTCGAAGATAGAAAAGATACCCTATAAAGAGGAAGCAACTCAAGAAGACTATGTAGCATACATCAAACGTAAGCTCGACCGTAAGCTTGATACTCGTCTTACAGACAAAGTCAAACAGATGAAGAAAGAGCTTTATGATGAGCATAACGCAGCGGTGCGTGAAGCATACTACGACTTACAGGAACAAAAGCAAGAATTGTATGATTCTATTTCTCCTGATATGCGAGGTAGAATCGAGCAAATGCAAGCAATAAAAACCTCTGGTAAAACAAAAGCAGAGAGATATGTTGCCCAGCTTACTAATGTAATTGAAGGTGTTCAACAGCTTGATGAGAACGCAGTAGATGCAGAAACCAAACAAAGGATACTCGACATTTACACTCAAATCAGAGATTTCGTTGAGAATACCAACGATGCTGATGTTCGTGAAAAGTTGGCACAAGGTATCAACACTTTGAAAGGACAGCGTACTGCTCAAATCGAGCAGTTAGCTAAGGAAGCAGGTCTTCCTTCCTATAGGGATTTTTGCATGATGTCGCCAGCTAAGCGGAATACAAAAGCTGCTCGAAACAATCGATTGCTGGAAAACATATTCTCTATACTGGAAGCAGAAGAGAGCATGGAAGAGAATCTTTCTTGTTCTAAGTTCACTGACATCATTGAAGCGCGTGATGCTTTGATGCCAGACAGTGTAAAGGAACTTCGTAATAATCGTTCTCCTCTCAACATCTTTGACCAAGCTGAATATCAGGAAGACGTTACCAGTGGTATGAAGCTGAAAGCATTTAGTGTAACACGAGATACAGTAGTATCAGTATTCAATACTGTACATCCTCATCTTACTGCTGGCAATACTATTTCAGTGGTATATCCGAAAGAAGGTTTCAATAAGAAGCAGCTAGAAACAAGTTTCGGCAAAGACAATGTTGTTGAAACCGAGAACGGCTTCTTAGTAACACATACTACTATAGGTTGGACTAACAATAACCGCAATGTCAAAGGCGAGTTACTTACAGCATACACTGCTCAAACGACAGCTCACCAGTTGGATGTCGTGAAAGAAGGTTCTGTTCCTAATGTGGACGATTTCACATTCAAGGTGTATAAAACACTCCCTGATATTGGAGCAGACTATGCTACAGCTTGTGGTTTCATAATGCAGCCAGCTGTAACTCGCATTGTGCAGAATAACAACGAATCAAAGTCAATCTTCCAAACTGAATATTTAGGTGACCCTGTAGAAAGAGCTATGAAAGACATAGCCAAAGAATACATGAAATCCATAGGAATGACAGTGGCGAAAGGAGCTAAGATTTCAGACAAGCGAACTGTGTTGCCTATCTTGGCTAAGCATAAAGAAAAACTTGCTGCTTTGTTTGGAGTTCCTGCTGATATGCTGGTCAATAAAGAAGGTAAGTTTGTTATATCGAACTTACCTATTTCCCAGAAAGCTCTTGCTGACCGAATCAAAGAACAAGGTGTTTTTGCTAATAATGAATCTGCTAAATTGCTCTTTGACTTAGCCAGTGTAATGCAGTATATGCAAATTCAGAAAGTGGCTAATGCAATAGGTGAAGCGGCTCGTGTATTGAATCCTGACAAGTTTGGTGCTAAGCAGTCGCTGTTTGCTACAAGACAGATATTCAGAAAGATAAATGAGCTTACTGCCACCAAACGCCCTGTTATAATAGGAAACAATGGTGTTGGTCTATTGCAATCAGTTTATCCTGATTTGTTTGACGCAGAAGGTAAAGTCAAATCTCTAGAAGACTTTTTGAATACACCAAGCACAGGAAATTCAGCCTATCCTTCACTTCAACAATTCCTCAAGTATGCTACAGGTCTATCAGTAGTAGCGAACTCTCGTCTGTTCAAAATGGAATCTGACGTTGTTAGCAATCGTCTGTTCAAATTGGAAGAATTGTTCAGTGATGGAAAAGAACTAAATGAAGAAACTTACAACAAGTTTAAGAAGTATTGCCTTGGCGATGCTTATCTCAACACTCGATTGATTACAGAAGAACTTCTTTGGGGTGATGAACAAGGTCTAGAGGAAGCTCTGCTTGATGAAAAAGCTCGTATTTTTGGGTATGGCAAGCCTTCAAACTTTGTAGTATATGAAAAAACTACTGATGCTGAAGGGAAAACTAAAACGGAGCAAGTAGAGTTTGAAGTCGAAGACATCAATCATCCTACTGAAACTGAAATCGAGCAGTTCAAATCACTTTCTCCAGCCCAGAAAGTATCTTGGATTCAGCAGAACTTTACCAGAGATGCTGGCATCTTTAAGTTTCTCACAGCCAATATGAGTTATGAGAAATCATACGGAAACTTCCGTGTAGGTTCTCAAACTATAACATACGCTGATTCAGTAACAGACATTGAAACGGCATTGTCTGAATTTGAAAAGTGCTTCTATAACGACAATCCCCTTGTTGCAGAAGCAGCTCGTGACCTTGTTCGCTATGCAATGGTTGTTGAAGGTTTCAGCATAAAAAGGAACGGCGTTTCAAAAGTCATTTCCAACAGAGCTTTGTTGGATAACACCGATGAAACAGGAACGCATTTTGTCGAAGATTGTGATAGAACTATCAACCTTGTAGAAGAAGGCTCTATCAATTTCGATGAGCAAGCAATAGACTTCATCAGAGCAAATGCTATGACGATGTCCGAAATTGCAACTCGTGCAGTAAGACGAAATCCTGAAACAAAGGCTTTAGATTTGCCTTTGTCTAATCAGCAAATAATTCTGTTAGACACAGAAGAGCAACTGAAGAAAGTAAACACCTATGCTATAGGACGTTGGGGTAAATTACCTAAGTCTATGGGTGGCGGTAATGGCAAAGAAGGTTTGATTAAGGTAAACCGATTTGTCAAGCTGAAACTCAACGGTCAAACTACTCTTTACGAAATAAGACCTATATCAAGAAAAGGCGGTGAGACAGGTTTGATATTGACACCGATGAATCTTCTTGAAGCCAACGAGCATGGTAAATGGTCTGCTAATCCTTTGAATAACCGTTTCCCTTCAAGAGATTTCTACAGAAATTTGGTTTCTAAGTTTGAGCAGCAGCAAGTTAGTCAAGAAAGAATAGGTTCTGAAGTAAATAACAGAGAAGCACTGACTGCTGCTACCAATGAGATGATGCAGGTTCGTAAAGATTACACTGCTCCTGCTCGTAGCAAAAAAGGCAACAACCACTATGCTAAGCCGTTTGACCTCAATAAACCGAGTGGTGAAGAAGTAGGTGGGTTTGAGCGTGTTCGTAGTGAGATTGCCAAATTTGCAGAGAGTGTATCTAAAGACCCTCTTTATCTCCGAAGCAGAGCTTTAGGTAGATACATAACATACAGCGGAACTAAGTTTGGCAGTGTTCAGAACATAAATGGACGCAAATACATAATATCCAAAGCCAATCTTTGGAAGCAAAGCAAACAATATCTTGCTAAAGGAAAGACTGGTGTTGAGATTTCCAGTAAAGTAAATCCCAATATCAGACAGCTTCTTGAACAAGCGAGAAATGAAGGAACGGTAGAGCTGAATGATGTATTCATGGTCACACCTTACGTTGAACCAGATATATCATCTAGCTCCCCTGTAGAGGAAATGGATGCAGACACCTTTGATTCCTCAATCGATGAAGACTACTCATTCAATTCTTCAATAGACGAATCAACTATTGAAATCGAGCAAGACGTTACCAAGTTCGGAGCTGTGTCAATGCAAGCTATGGAAGAAGCTGCTCGCTTTGAAGGTGACGAAGATGCACGCAAAGCTATTCGCAGTTTGAGTGAGCAAGGAATTACACGAGAAGAAGATGTGATTCGGGGTTCTATTGTAGAAGTAGTTCGCAACACAGCACAATATGTTGAAAAGGCAGCTCAAACGTTGATGCGTGACATCAATTATTTCTTCCAAGATGAAGAAGGGAACTATCATTCGATAGATGACCCTGCTACAATCGAACATATCCGTAACAACAAAGCGGAACTTCAGAGATACCAGAAGTTGATGGTTACAGCACGAGCTTTTGCTAAGAGATACGAACATATCAATGCTCTTGACATTGAAGCTACTGAAGCTGACTTAAATACGCAGTTGACTAAAATCAAGAATGCCGTTTCTTCCATAGAGAACAGCAAGGTTATCGAGCGAGCAGAGAAACTGTTTGCCACAGATTATCTTGCAGGGTTGAGTACAAACCCTAACGTGCAAGCCGATGCTAATGCAGTGCTTGGAGGATTTCACTCTACAGGGGTTTTCGATGCGTACATAAACGACTTGCAGGAAACTGCCAATCCGCTGTTGCAAATTGTGACAAAGGAAGTCATGCAAGACATTCGAGCTAAGGAGATGATTGCAGAGCGAGATGCTGATTTGTTCCAGAAAGCTGTGGATAAAATCAAAGCTAAGGCTGGCGGTCAAATCAACTGGTCACATATCATAGATGACAACGGCGACTTCGTTCAAGCATACAATGAAGCATTTGTAGAGAAAATAAGCGAACTTCGAGATGCTATGGCACAAGCTAAGGCAGACTTTGGTGAAGGAAGTGTGGAAGCTCTCAAAGCCCAGCTGGAGTACAACAAATTCAAAGCAGGATATGTGAATCAGAAACTCAAAACAGAGTACTATGATGAAATGAACGCTTTGGACGAGTATATGTTGACTACTCACCCATCTGTATATTCGGCATATCAGCAGCTTGCCATTGCTCGTAGAAAAGTATATCAGCGTGAAGTCAACGGTACATTGTCAGCGGAAGACTTGGAGGAAATCAAGCGTATCAACAAGGAGATTGATGAACTTACAAGTTCCATGCTTTACGATGATGCGACTGGCGGCTTTGAAGCTAAAGATGACCCAAATAGTCCAGAGTATTATCGCAGATGGCCGGGCAATGACCCTGAAGCGAAACGCCAACGTACAATTCATGGAGCTACTGCTGCTACTGCAATAAACGACTATCTTAAGAAGCGCAAGGCTTTGAAAGAGAAGTATTTCACTTCAGGCAGCAAGTTCGGTTTTGAAGAAGAGTTGGAGAAGAACCTGAACATTGTAGAACGCTACGAAATACGCGATGAACATGGTCGTGTGACAAACGCGCAAGAGCTTCTTGACCAGAACCCAACATACGCAAAAGCTAAGCAATGGCTTACAGCAAACGCTAAGTATGTAGTGAACAAGGATTTGAAAGAAGCTATTGAAAAGGCGTTCAAAAAACTTCAGCAACAGTCAGCAAACAAAAAAAGCAAGTTGAGCAGCTTTGCTAAACTTCAAAATGCCTATGATGAAAACGGCGTTATTGATGCTCGTAAGTTAACTGAACCTCAAATCGAAGCTCTTAGACAAGAGCAACTGATGAAGTGGAACAATCCTGAAAACCTTCCGTTCAGTCCGAGAAGCATTGTAAGCAATGCTCCTGATGACAATACTGTCTTTAAGAAAGAGTTCTATGAGCGTCTGAAAGCCAGTGGTCTTCCTAATCAGGAATACATAAAGCTAGTTCGCCAAATCAATGAAATTCTTGCTCCTCATTTTGACCCACAAAAGAAGCAGGTTCGTGTATCAGATTGTACATTGGACGAACTTCTCAAATTGAATGACCTCTTTGATGCAATCGAAGGCACAAAGAAGACTACCAATAAAAATGAGCGTAAGCGTATCTCTAAATATATCGAGGAGAACTGCGAAATTGTCAAAAACGAAGAAGCTATAAGAGATGAAGAGATTAGAGTTAACGACCCTCTCTTCCAATCACAGCATACTCCTGAATGGCGTGCCGCTTATGTAGATGTAACAGAACGTGTCATCTATGATTCAAATTTAGGTACTGACGTAGTGGTCAAAAATCCTCGTCTTTTCAGTTACATAGTTCCCAAAGGCTATGTCAAAGGTCAAGACCATCCGATGATTGACCACGAGCGTACAGATGCTCTTGAAACAATTCGCACACATACAACTCGTACTACTACCAAGTACTATTACGAGAAAATCAAAGAAATGCGTGCGCAGGGTGAAGCAGCTTACAATGAATGGTATGCGAAGAACCATATTTGGAATCCGTATACTCATTCTCGTGAGCCGATAAGCTGCTGGACTAAAATGGAAATCGTTGACCCGACTTCCAACCAAGCAGTAGGTGTAAAGGGTGAATGGATTCCTCGTTTCAATCAAACAGAGAACGTTCCAAAAGAGGAATATCGCAACAAGGAATGGAAGGAAGGACAAAGTCTTAAGGCTAACTTCAAGACAAACCCTGTAGATGGGAAGTACACAAACACTACCCAGATGACTGATGCAGAACGTGAGATGCGCGACCTTTTCCAAGGAAAGATGCGAGAACTTGCTAAGACAGCAAGTGCCAAGCGTTGGGTTGAGGAAGGACACGCACTTGCCAAAGCCAAAGCAGCAGACCATGATGCCAAGTTCTGGCTTCGTGAAACAGCCAAAATGGCAGGTTGGGTTAATACTTCTACAGGGTATGACCATTGGACTGATGATAGCAAGATTGACGGAGCATACGACCGAGTTCCTTCAATGCCGTTCATGACACGTCTGACTAATCGAGATAGCAAGAAGATTGACTACATTCCTCCTAAGAAAAAGGAGAATGAAACGGATGATGAATACAACAAGCGTCTTGCAGAATATCAGCAGAAGAGAAGTGAAATGGAAGCAGAGAACCGTAAGATTCATGCTGACCTTCTTGATAGAAACTGGGAAGTTGTAATGCAGGATTTCATCAAGAAAGCTGGTCACTACAACGCCGTTCAGGACAACAAGTATATGTTGTTCTACGCAAAGAATATGTTGAAGCGTATGCCAGTATATGCTCAAAACCTCGGTTTCAAAAACTTGAGAAGAGAACAGGGCAAAGAAGGAGCATACGTTCAAACAGACGACAAACTTCTTGAAAAACAGTACATCAACTGGATTAGACGTTTGGTGTATGACCAGTGGAAAGCACCTCACGCTAAGCTCTCTAAGATTACTAACGTCCTTCAGAGTTTGTCATCAGCTAAGTTCATGGCGTTCAACCTAACTGGTGGTATTGCTAACGTAACTGTAGGTGAAACTTCAGCGTTCGCAGAAGCGGCTGCTCGTGAATATTTTAGTAAATCTGAATGGGCTGTCGGTATCGCCGAATGGCATAGAAACATTCCGTATTTCCTTGCTGATTTGTATAGTGAAGAAGCTCATTCATTAGGAAGTGCTATTGTGAAAGCTTTCAATATTGTTGATTTCGATGAAGTCAATGGTGTTGTTGCTGGACTTGACCCAGCTAAAGGTTTCAAAATAGCAAGAGATATAATGTTCAGTCTGCAAACTATGGGTGAACATGGTATGCAAAATGGTGTGTTGTTCTCAATGTTGAAAAGTCATAGACTTGTTGAGAATACTAGCAATGATGGTCGTCCAAGATGGATTCCTATGAATGAAAAAGAGTTTCTTAGAGAAGAATATCAGAAAGCTTTAATGAATATTCTTTCCCCTGAACAAAAAGAGCTTTTTGCTAAGTTCAAGAAATATGAATTTGGCGATGCTAATAGAAAGAAAGAATATATGCGTTTTAGAAAGAATATAGTAACGCAATTTGTAAGTTTGTATCTAGAGCATGACCAACAGAAGCAGTTCAATAAAGAAGTAAAGAAGCTAGAAGAGGAAGCAAAAAAGAAATTCAAAGATGACAAAGAACACCCAACGTTGTACAGTCAATTAAAATTAGTTGACGGCAAATTGGGATTCCAAGAAAACTCTATATTAGCATCATTAGGAGATGATGCTTATCAAATTCTCGCAGGGTTCAAAAACAGAGTAATATCAGTGAACAAGAAGATACACGGTGTATATGATAAAATGGGTGCTGCAATGATTGAGAATCATTGGCTTGGCGGTATTGCAATGCAGTATCACAAACACATAGTGCCTGGCTTCATGAAACGTTATCGTCGTCAAGGCTACTATAATGAGGAACGAGGTTCTATTGAAAAGGGTTTCTATTACTCAATCAAAGACTTCCTTTCTCTGCCTTTGAAGAATGCCAAATTCATTTCCAAGCTGAAGAAAGATACAGGCATGACTGATGAATCTCTTCGTGCAACACAAGGTATACAGAACGTTTGCAAAGCATACGTTGATTTTGCAACACACATCAATCTATATTGGAATATGCTTCCTGAAACTGAAAGAGCAAACGTTAGACGAGTTTGCGCAGATTTGCTCGGAGTTCTGGCATCATTTTGTATTATTGTCGGATTACGAGCTATTTCTGGCGACGATGACGAAAATGACAATTTGGCATACAACCTGTGTTTGTACGAAGCTGACCGCCTTGCAACTGAATCAGCAATGTATACGCCTATAGGCTTGATATCTGAAGCAAAGAAGCTCTGGTCAAGTCCTGTAGCAGTTCAAGGATACTTCACGGATGCTTGGAGTACTCTTGGAGTCCTTGCTGGAACAATGACACAAGGTGACGAATACGACCCTGAATACCAAACAGGTTTGTATGCTGGCGAGAACAAAGTAGAAGTTCTACTGAAACGAAACATTCCTGTATGGCATCAGTATCAGATGCTTAGCAGAATGAACAAGTCGAACAAGTACTACAAATTGGGTAAGAATATGCTTAGTTTTATGCCTGTTGACCCAGCAGTTGATTTCGTAAGAGGTAAGTAACACACGCTAGCTCCCCTGTAGAAGGGATGAGATGACAGCATCATTCTTCCTACAGGGGAGCTAAGCTAAACTATATAAGATTATGGCTAATTGGTTAGATGTAATACAGTCTCCGTTCTTCGACAATCCGTTAAGATTACCGCAGCAACGAGAGATTCCAGACCTTCCAGTAAGAAAAAGGTTATCATTAGAGGATATGTTGCGTACTTCAGGAGGAGTGATGCAGCAGTTTACGGAAATTCCACTGATACAATCTTTGATGCGCAGAGGGGCTTCTCCTGAACAAGCTATGGCTTTGTATAAGCAGCAGCTTGACCAGCAAGGGGAAATTCCATATTACGAAGTTCAGGCTGGAGACAACCTTTCAAAAATCGCCAAGAATAATAATAATATGTCTCTGGCAGAATTGAGGAAGATGAATCCTCAACAGAAAAGTGATGTGATTAGGGTTGGCGACAGATTGAATTTAGGCTATGAAACATCTCCTGAATGGATAAATGTCTTAGATGAAGAAGCCAAGGAAGCCGAATGGAACAAGACAAATGCTGGGGCTATTTTGAACTACAGACATGAAGAGCCTTACATGGTTGTAGACAAAGGAAATAAACGGCTTACTATATACGATAAAAACAACAATCCGCAGTATACCACACAGAATATCTCTACTGGTCTTTCTGGAAACGACTACAACACGGTGACGTATGTAGATGAAAATGGAAAGATTCGTAACATGATGGGAAACAACTCCACTCCTGCTGGCATTACCAGAATCGGAGGACAAGGTGTGTATCACGGTTACCCAGCTTTTACAAGGCAACGGAGAAATCTCGATGGTACTTGGGAAGACATAGCTTCGTCTTTGCATTATGGTCGTGTTGACAAAACTCATACGTCAAACGGCTGTGTTCGCGTAAGTGGCGAAACGTTGAATCAAATGGCGAACTATGTCACAGAAGGAATGCCTGTGTATACATTGCCAGAAAAAGCAGGTTCAAGGTTTGTGTTAAGAGGAGGAAAGCTGAATTATGTAGCTGACAATCCTTATGGCAGTGAAACTGGCAAGAAGCAGTATTGGGACGACTACAACACTCATATAGACAAGTCCTTTAATCCTCTTGTGATTACACCGACCAAGAAGTCTGGAAATGCAGAATACGATTACAACGTGCAATCATACGCCAATGCTATTTCTTTCAACAAGGAACAGCTACAGAAAGACTTAAACCTTAGCAGTGCCGAATACAACAAAATGGCACAGCTTGCCATGGGTATTGCGCAGAACGAATCCAAATTCGGAACAGCTACTCGGTATAAGCAAAAACCAGAATGGTTGCAAAGTATGTATCACGGTATGGAAGCCCTATATAAATCCCGAAACTGGATTGGTGGTATTCCATTATTAGAGTTAGTAGGGGCTTGGCGCGGTTGGAAAGACCCAAATAATGGTTTCAGCAATCCTTTCACAACTAAGATAGAAAGGAACTCCCTCGGTATCAGTCAAATCAAATATGCCAATGACAAAGAAACAGCTGATTTGAACAAATTGTACAAACAATACGGTATAAACAGCGGTGATGATTTGAAAGACCCTCAAAAGTCAGCTCTCGCTACCATGGTGAGATTGGCATATATATATAATACAGAAGTCAAAGGACGTAACTTTGAAGGTGCTAAGAAAGCTCGTATCTCTCCTTGGGATGCACTTCTTTATGCCTATAATGGACGTAAGGTTCAGTTGATAGACAAGACAGCTACTCCTAAACAAAATGAGTATATACGCAATATATGGAGGAACTCAAAGAACTTTGAGTATCTTGAATACAGAAACTATAGAAAATAATGGCACGAAGAAGTCTTGAAGAAATAATGGCGTCTGACCCAAGGTTTAAGAACCTTGATAGAAACGCAGTGCGCAGATACTATAACATGGTGCTTGCAGAGCAAAATCCAACAACGTTACCTGAAGTTGTAGTAACTGCAAAAGCTAAGGATTTCCCTCGCACGAGAGGAAAGGTAACAAGACCTGTTGCTGCATCTGACAGAACTTTGTCTTCAGAAAATGAAAGACAAAGAGCTATGCGGATGTATGTTGAAGAAAGAACAGGTCAATCTGCTCCAAACCCAAGTCGTAGATATGAGCTTTCTGATGAAGATGCTCGTATGCAAAATCTTAGACAACAAAAAGTATTCTGGGACAGGTGGAAAGCTCAAAACCCAAAAGCAGTTCGTGATATGCAGACTGGGGCAGACATGACTGACCAGAATATGCGCCATAGAATAAATTTGGCAACAGCTGACAGACAAGTGCAGAACACTGCTTTTAGCGACCCTAATACTGTAAATCTTTTGTCTACTCTAATGTCTCCGTCACAAATCATCGGAGCGTTATATGATGGGCTTACAGGATACAATACAGACCCTAACAGAAGCTATTTAGGTAATGTCTGGGAAAGCCTTCGACATGGTAATTACGGTTTAATGCCAAGACAATGGGCTGAATTACATCCTGACTTAGCCATGCTTGGTAACATGGCAACTGATATAGTACTTGGTGGTTTGAAAGCTACTGGTGTAGCTGGTAAAGCTGGCAGAGCTTCGTTGCGAGGAGCTAAGAACTTGTGGCATAACTATATTCATCCTTTTGGAGAAAAAGGCTCGTTCACCAGAGGTCTTGGAATGACAGAAGCTGGATTACAGGACATGGTTGAAAGTGGTGTTATTAGAGGTAACCCGAAGGGTACTGAAGTACGCGCACGTGAGTTTGGGAAAATGTATCGCAGGAATAGAAATCATTTTCGGGACATTGTAGATGAAACGGGCATACCTGATATAGAAAAAAGATTTTTTGCAAGAGAACTAACTGAAGAAGATTTTTATGCTTTGAAGAAAGCAGCTTCTAAATATGAAAGTGGTGCAAAAACAATAAATAGAGCTGATGGTAAACCTATGATACTAAGACCAAAACAAATTCTTAGTGATTATAAAGACTATGCAGATTATTTGGCTAAAGTAGAAAAAGATAAAGAAACTAATCTATCTGCTGCTCCCGGTTCTAGAATAGGTGTAAACTCTGACCTTAATATGGATGGCCACCCCATAGCTTTCTTTTATAATGATGGTAGAAATCCTTTAACTAAAGGCTATGACTATGTTGGAGATAATTATGCTGTAAAAATAAGAAATGCAGCAGAGTATGACCCTTTCATAAGTCCTTATCATTTACACTATAGTCTTCGTAAAACCCCTTCTCTTCTTGACCCTAATGTTCAAGTCTATAAACGAGGTAGATTTGGACAACCAGTGAGATTGAATAAACAAAAACTGATTCAGCGTTATTCTAAAGACAATGCTGATTTTACTGCTCCTGAAGGTAGTGCTACAAGACACTATATACACCAATAATCAGAAGAAAGTGTTTACGGAAACCGTACTAAAAACTATACTTTATCTGATAGACTTCGCGGTGCAGCTGCTGCTGTTCATGGTAGACTTTTTGAGGATAGTAAAGGTTATCGTTTGAAAGATTTATACGAAGCTGGGGCAGAACATCGCTACTATCCTTTTATGACAAGAAAAGGTTATCGTGAATATTATGGGCAACTTCTTGATAATTTGGATGAAGTTTATAGAAATGCTCAAGACCGTATGTCTTTGCTAAATGCAAGAATGAATGAAGCATATCCTGATGCAGTCCTTCAAAATTCTAAACCTACATATAGTGTTAATAAAGCTATGAAGAGTTCTTCAGGAATAACAGGCTACACAAATCCTCGAACAAATAGTATTTCTCTTCTTCGACAAGTGTATGATAAGGCTTTTAGACCTATATATGAACGCACTGGTCATATATTAGTATATCCTAGATTCAAAATAAAAAATATGCGAGAAACTATGGCTCATGAAATGGGTCATACTAGAACATTTGCCAACAAATATTTGAATCATACGGTATGGAATCCAGAAAATAATTATTTTGGGAGAAATCCTAATAGCCAATTTAATGATTTGTTTGAAGGATTACGACCTTATGGGCATGGTGCTGCTCCTGATGAACTATTGGCTGAAAAGTTTCGTATGGCAGAAAGATACGGTGTCAAGTCATTGGACGAATTGACACCTTCCCAATGGTCTGAAATAGCTAATACTCTAAAATTTCATCATATAGGTAATAAAGCAGGGGCTATAGACAAACGAGCATCTATATTGGAGCAAATTCTCCGAAACACAGAGCGTTCAGGTCTAAGATACGGCGGTCGCATTTCCCTTGCAGGGTCATGCTAATTTTGCTATCTTTGCGGTGATAGGAAACTCTTGAATTTTGAAGTTCATACGAATTATGCCGCGCTAGCGATACCAGCGTTGTTTACTTAGTATTTCATGGATTTTTTCCCCAGTGCTTTATGAGTACTGGGGTTTTTCGTGTTTATCGAGTGTTTCGCTGAATGATAAAAAAAAGAGCAACCCATTCTCACGAATAGGTTACTCTGCGTATTGCAAAAAGAATTGTTCTGCTAATCCAAACTATTATTCACATATCAAAAGTTAGTGGCTGTGTCACACCCTAACCACATTTATACGCGTGACACAATAGCAGGTGTTCTTAGCTGTCGAGGAATGAAATCAATCAAATCCCTGAAATCCCTCTGTCTGCCAAGCTGTCGTTTGGCTGTCAGAAGAGCGTTGATTTCTTGAACCTTGGTTTCATTCTCGAACTCGTATTCTATGGTATCTCTGAAGATTAAATCAAACTCATAGTCATCACCTCTTTTGAAAGTGACAGTCATCTTGCAGGACTTGTCATATTCAGAACATCTGTCTATGACACACGCTGTAAGAGTGACATCTGGCTCGCTGTCTTTGATACGCTTATATAGACGTGTTTGTTCAAAGAGCTTTCTGATTTCTTTTTCAGCGTCCATACGTTTTTTGCCTTTCAAATCAGAGGTAACTTTCTCATCAAGATAGGCGTTCAACTTCTTGCCAAGAAGTCTAGTATTCACAGAGAAATCGATGTCCTTTATCTTGTCACGATATACTCTGCCGTACAGGCTTAGTCCTACGCTTCCGCTGACACAAGCATCATGGTCGTCACAGATGATGTGATATATATGCTTGTATTCTTTGGGAACGCCGTTCACAGTATTGGTCTCAACAAGTCTTGCTTTATAATCACAATCTTCTTCATCCAGCAGCTTGCTTGCAAGGATTCCGAGACCTTCGTAGTATTTCAGTGTAGGGTTATTGAACTGATGTAGCAATTCTCCTACAGGGGTTTTCTTGTACTCGCATGGGTTGTACGTATGAACCAGCTTGTGCAGACACATGAACAAATCATGTCCGAGTTTTCTGTTTCTGACAACTTTGTTAGGTACAGGAAATTCTGATTTATCCAGAATGAAATGCTTGACACAATTTGGAGACACCCAAAAAACAATGTTCAACAATGCGGAACTTAAGAGTAACGCATCATTAACGTCTGTGACATAAACCACTTTATTCACATGGTCTACTACGTTGGTTGGAGACATTGATTTCAAGGCTAATCCATAGTTGAATCTCTTTATTATGCCTTTTATGGCTTTGACAGTTTCTTGCATGGTGGTATTGAGAAAAATACAGGCAGTGACATTTCTGCCACCACCTGCTTGTCAACCTAAACTATATCATTAAAGATGTCTCTAATATACTGCTTTGTTCGGCTACCTGCAAAATGCGAAAGCACTTTTCCTGACTTAGTTACCACTGTAGTAGGGAAATCCCCTATAGGAAGGATTGTCCTAATATCAACTGGCAACTCATCAAACTTGCATACAACCAATTCATAGTTGTATTCCTCTTGCAAGTCCTTCAGAAAATGTTCCATCAATTTACAGGCTGAACAACCTTCAGTAACAGCAAGGTACACTTTCAGGTCATTCATGAGTAGGACATTTCGCTTTGTTCTCACAGCTGTCGTCAACGTCATAGTCAGAGCCGCAAGGACAAGGATTGTTTTCCTCAATGGCAGCTACTCTCTCGAAGTACTGGCCGCCTTCAAACACAATACCTGCGTTTACAAGGCGTGCGCGGAGAGCTTCTTCGTAGATGCGCATACCTTTGAGCTGTATGCACTTGTTGGCGAACTCGTCTTTGTTGTCCTGTTCGCTGTTCTTGCCGTAAATCCAAGCGTCAAGACGAGTGATTCGGCCAGCAAGTTCTGCGTGTTCTACAATGAGTTTTTTCTGATAAGTATTCATAGTTTTGTCTATTTGATTGTTATTTTCCAGTTGAGCCATGACCTCCTGCACCTCTTTCGGTTTCAGAAAGTTCATCGGCTTCTTCAAATTCAATGGTAGGATAGGGAAGAATTATGAGTTGAGCAATTCTATCACCAACTTCATAAGGATAATGCTTTTTACCTTCATCTCTATCTTTAAAGCATACTAGCATCTCTCCTCGGAAACCCGAGTCGATTACCCCTACGGAGTTCGTCATGAATACATCTTTCTTGTAGTTTGAGCTACGAGGAAAGATAAGTCCTACATATCCTTCAGGGATTTCAACAGCAAGTCCTGTGCCATAAACATACGCTTTGGCATCAGGATTCCAAGTTTTTGAGGTAGCTGTTAAATCCAATCCAGCATCACCAGCTTTGGCATATTTTGGAATGACAGCATTCTCGTGTAGTTTCTTTATTTTGACCTTCATTTTTGAATGTTTTTGTGGAGCTAATTTACGAAATAGCTCCGATAATACCATAGTCTTCATTCAGAACTCTGCCTAAACATTCATCAAAAATGTAGCATCTCACTATCACATCAAGTTCTTCCACACTCTTTGAGCAGAAGTCAATTCCCAGTTCGTAAAGAGCTTCTCTCAAAAGGTCTAAGTTGTGAGCGAGAGCGTCTTCTGCATTCCAAGCATTGCAGAAATATGAACCTGATGCATTGCCTGTGATAGAATCGTCCATGACCATGTCATTGTACAGGTTGTCAAGAATGTTTCTTGGAACAGACGGTGCTGTTTCTTTGATTTGTTCAGGGTAGCAGCTGTCCTCCAGCCACTCGCGGATGTCTTCACACATCGCGTCTTTGTAGTCGTAAAGCATCATAGTTATTTATGTTTAGTCACATGATATGTATTCGGTGTTACGCCAATGTCAGTGATAATACTCTTTTGCGTCTTCTCGATTTTCAAAAAGTCGGGTTGTCAAATAGTTTTCTGAATCAGCAACCTATACAATGTCACCTTTCATTTGCGTATACTCATTATTTGTATATAAGAATATCTGGAGTCACCAGTCGCCTTTACTACAGAAGGAAGTCTATAATAAAGAGTTGATACTCCTATAGCATTGATAAGTTGGGATTCGGCACGCTCTTCTAAAGGCTTTGCTAACAACTTTTTATAGTATGATGCAGCGTCTTCCCAAGTATCAAATTCTTTATCGCAAGATTGTTTCTTATCATAACGACAAACGTGTCTAACTAAGTATTGTTTCATATTTCCACAGCTTTCATTCTTATATAACTGTCAGCAAATTTACCGCCTAGCTCCCTTGTAGAAGGAAGACGATAATAGAAGGTTGCTATACCAGCTTTGAAAATATGGTTCGTACAATACTCTTTTAAAGGCTCTGTTAGCTCATCGTAATAACGCATAGCGTCATCACAAGTGCTGAACTCTTTCATACCGCATTTGTCAGGTTCGGTATGACTAACATGTTCTACCAAAAAACGTATCATGGTGTTTTTATACTTCTGATTTTCACATAGGTTGTTGATTTAGGATAGACGCCAGTGTGATGAGTTATTATATACTCTCTCATTCTTCAACTTCATAAGATGTTACTTTCACAAAATTGTCCCACAAGCCAGTACGACACCCTGTAGGAAGATAGGAATACCAGAACTGCGCTACACCTCTTCCGACAATCTGCTTTGTGCAGCATTTCTCAAGAGGTTCAGTTATGGCATTGTAGTAGGCGATTGCTTTGTCGTATGAAGCGAATACCTTGGTGTCGTCTTGTTTCGGATTCACATGATTAATGTGAATCACAACCCATACTTTCATATAGCTTCTCCTTTCCACTCTTCGAGGGCTTTCTTGTGTTCCTCTTCAGAGCCATAAAACATTATTTCTGGATTTATCTTGCATTGATAGACAGGGTTCTTTGAATTAGCCCTATCTACTTTCAAAACGCCAAAACCTTCGTATGACATCAAGGCGTAGCGAATTGACCGAATGTTGGTATATGCTGCCAACGCAGCTTCCCGAACGTCAACGGTGACATCCACGCTGTTCCATTGCATCTTCAGGAAGATTTGGTCTAAAAGATAGACCAGTGGCTTTTTCTCCGTCAGGCGAGAAAACCAGAGAGGATTAATTTGAAGGTATCTGTTCATCTGTGTTGTTTTTAGATTTACGTTTGCGTTTACTCCTAAATTTCACGGCAAGAGTATCAATAGAACGTCTTGCTTCTCTTTCAAGCGCAAGTTGTTTTTCTTCTTCCACACGTCTATCATAATCAGCTAATTGTTTATTTATATTCCCTTTACAACCTATAAAAATAGGAATAGCAACTTTTTTATTATTAAGAACATAAATATAACATGATGCTTTAAGTTCTTGAAGAGCTCTACTAATTGCAGAAGGACTTAGTCCTAATGTAGCAGTAATATGAAGTCTATCAAGAATTATTTCATTATCGTTACGAGGAAGTTGGTCTATAAAATAAGCAAATAACTTGCGAGCATGAAGAGAACCATTAGTTAGCAAATCAATAAGAACTTCATTGCTAATTCTTGTAGATTCAGGAATGTATTTGATGGTTTTATGATATACTTTACCATCATCACTTCTATCATCAACTGTTGTTTCCATTAGTTTGGTACGATTATCATCTGGAACATACATATCTTTATGATTAAACTTATACTTGAGATTATCTATACAAAGATATGAAATTTGCGCCACAACGCAAAACTTCGGATTGTTTTTGTCTCTGCATGAAAAAAGTGATGTAATTTTTGCGTTGTGGCGCAAAATAGAAAAATCCCCAAACGATTGTCGTTCAGGGACTTAGATAATCTCAAAGTATAGCTTCACATATTATATATATCTTGACTATATAGATAGATAGTACGTTCAGCTTTACTGTTGAAACAAAGATACAACAAAGTTCATGAGGACGCATTAGCTCCCCTGTAGAAGGGATTGGGTGGAAGCTCACCACTCATTTCCCCTACAGGGGAGCTAATTCGCCCTATCTTGGTTTATGTCCGATTACTTAGCCCAATCCTTTCTACAGGGGTTCTAGGCTGCGTCACGAACTCAAGGTTAACTGCTCACATCAACGAGAAGGCCTCTAAGAAGCCCGTACAGCGCGTTTCTCGTTCAAGATGATAAGTTATGCCACCTTGGCATCGATAGCGGCTGTGAGGGCTTTATTGATATTTGCGTTAGCTCCCCCGTAGAGGAGAGAAGACAGACGCTTCTCGCCTTCAAGATTAGCTACGTTGGTGTAGAAGCCTGTTACGGCGTTGTAAGCTCCCCAAGCTGTGCCAGTTATGTGTTTCTGACCTATGCCGTCAAGGTAGTATTCAAACATATTGGCAAGCTGGTTGGCTTTGCGAGTTGAGATTTTGGCAGCTTCCAATGTGGAAAAGTCACGGATGAAGAGTTTCTTGTAGCCGTTCACAGGGTCGAAAGCCATTAGGGCTTGGCGTTCAGTTTCGGTGAGTTGGAGGTTAGCCAAATACTGCATCACATCCGAGTCACTCATTGAAACTTTGGTCAAAGATTCAAAAAGTTGCTGTGCAGAAGAAGCATGGATAGCAGCTATTCGGAGGATTTCCGCGCTACGGTCAATCTTTGCGTCTGCGCTGATTGTATGGCGGATAGGGATGTATGACTGGGCTTTGTCAATTGCACCAGCCAGCATATTTGTACAGATTACTCGGATAGGAGTAAACATGATTTTGACAGAGGTGCTTCCATCGTGTGAGTTGGTGAAGACGAGATAGTTTTCGATTTCATCTTCGCCAACCTTTGTCGTGATAGGCAATTTTGCGCTCAAATAGACCAATCTGCCGTTGTTCAGGCATCCAGCCTTGTCCCATATCACCTTGCCTTCTCCGATTGCGTTATCGAAGAATTTGAAGGCTTCTTGGTTCTGAATGATATGATACTTGTCTTTGACAAGACCGAGCGGCTGGTTTGTATCTACTCGATACGTTCCCCAATAGCCTTTGACATCACGGAAAATCTTGCCATTTCTGGCAAAATCGCCTTTGTCTTCGTTGATTTCGTTGTTTCGGTTAAGACCGAAAGGCATACGAGCCATCAGGGGTGCTTTGTCTACTGTGAAGTCAAGACCTGCTTTTTCCATAACTTCAGCAGTTGTTGTGCAATCAGATACATTTACGCCGATTGCCCAAGGAGTTCCATTTGCAGTGTATCTACTCATAATTCATTTAAAGATAAATTGTTATACCATCATTGTCCGCAATAATTTCATCGATTGGAATATCTGATTCCAAACCGTCACCAAAGATTCCGACGCGGGTCTGCGGAGGAAAACCCTGTTCGAGACATTCGTTTAGTACTTCAGCGAGACCGCCGAGAGTAGCTAAACGAACATCAGTTATATGAAGAACCATAATCTACTCATTGATAGATTGTTATACCATCTTCTTCACCTATAACCATGGAGATTGGAGTGCCACTCATTTCTTCTGCGGCGCATACATCTATTTTGGTTTCTGGCGGAAAGCCTTGTTTGAGGTATTCGTTCAGTGCCTCAATAAGACCACCAAGAGTTTTCAAACGGTTGCCGTTGTCACCTATGCTTAGAAACATAACTATTTGATTGTGATTGATTTGTTTTCTTTAAGTTCTGCGAACTTCGGCATATTGTCTGAATAATGCAGTTTCAGTTCAGACTTGCTGATGTTCGGTTTGTATTTCACAGTGCCGAAACCTCTCATCAAGAGAGCTTTGAGAGCGTCAAATGCTTCCTCATTTTCCAGCATTTCTCGAATAGACATGGTTGTTTCGAGTTTTACATCAAGACAATCCAAGTCATTCATAGCGTAGTCGGGGGTTGCCAAAGTTGGGTCATCAACTTTGTTGACTGATTGCAGCAAGGCTTCAGGGTCAAGGAGTGACCAGCTGAATTGGTTGATAGATTTCTGCCAATTACAATGTGACATGAATTTATCAACAAATCTAGCAATTTGGTCATCGTCAAGCTCGATTGCTTGGGACTTTCGGATTGACACTTTGCCAGTGTCCCAGCTGACAAACTTAGTGCCGCTTTTTGTGGTGTCACCAAATTTGTCGATAGCTTCAACTATCACCTTAGTCAGTCTATCTATCAATTTTTCTTTAGACTTCTGGTAAGCATCAAGTCGAGTTTTCTCTTCTTTGATTGCTCCGATGTCGGTCTTCAGAGATTTGATGACATCAGTGTAGCTCTTCACTTTGGAGACAAGTTCTTCTTGCTTTACAGCGAGAGCTTCTTCGAGTTCAGGGGTGAGTTCACCGCCGTTCTCTTCGATTTCATTAAAGAGCTTAAGCAGCTCTTCCTGTATCAAATATAAATTGCTCATCTTTCGTATGATTCTTCTGTGTACACCTTTACGCTTTTGACTTTGCCACAGTTGGTGCAACGTGAAACTATGGCAAGTCCTATTTGATTGTCGTGACGGTCTTTGATAGGAGTTTCCTTATAGACCTCGAATTTGTGCAGATTGAATATTCTGCACCAAAAGTTCTGTTTCATCCTTCATTCTCTAATTGACGAATACGTTCTTCGCAGATATGGATTATTTTATGATAATCTTCAATGCGAGATTCTGTTTCTTTTGTACGAAGCACACGTTTGATTATGTCTGCATCCCAAGGATTCAGGTCATAATCAAGCCAAATAGACCATGGCTGGATTGTGTGTCTGGAGTAGTCGCTTTTGCCTACGTTGTGGCTTCTGCAACCGCTGACGCTTTCATCTATGATACCAAGGTATACCAAGGTACGATAGAGGGTTTCATTTATTTCTACCATATATTACTACTTTAGGGTCAAAGTTTATGTCAAATATATTCTCGTAGTGATAGTACTTGACAAATTCGATGATGTCACTAAGCCAGATTCTAACTCCAGCTATAGAGAGTTGAGTATCAATTCCACCAAGAGGACGGCCATACCATGAAGTTTTCTCATGAACACCGATTGCTATTGTACGAGAGATGTTTTCAAAACGAAGAGGAACAATGACATTGTGGCCTTCACCTATTTTCTGGGGAGACCAGAACTCAATGGCTTTCTTTATCTCTGGCCAGAAGAGTTTGGCTTTGTTGATGTGTATTGATTCGTGTGCAACGTATATTTTGCCATCATTGTACCATAACTTGTATGTATGATATGGAAGGCTCACACATATCTGTTTTGGCACTTCTTTGTCAACACTCCTGTTTCCAGTACACTGGTAGCCAATATACTGCTGTGTAGAATAGTAGCATCCAGTACTTCCAGTGTTCAGCAATCTCTGGTAGACACCTCGTGCAATGAGGTCTTCCACACCTTTATAAATGGCTTCGTTCATGTTCTTGGCGCACTTCTTATGAAGCTCTTCGTTGTACTTTTCACGATGTTTGACCATGGCATTGCGCATAGCTATAACACCGTCTTTCCAAGTTGTGAACACTGACATTTGCTCTTCTGTGAACCAAGTATTCACTTTACGGCACATAGCTTCAAAATATGCCTTGTCAAAAGGCATATAGAAGTATTTGTCAACGTCTCTCCAAGGCACTACGCCCCAGCCAAGACAGTATTCACTATAGAACTTCTTCTTAGCCACGAGACACTCGACATCTTTGTTGAAGACTTTCTTCTTTGCGATGTCTTTCAGTGTCGGATAGGGCTTGCAATAACACAAGGAGTTGAAAAGCTGCATATCATAGAGCGGCTTTTTAGCAATCTTGTATTTTCGTATGAAAGCCAAGATGTTGTTGTTCTTGTCCTCTTTGGTGCATCTCCAAACTGTATCAATGTCAAACCAGATAGTATTCTTCTTTCCCTGCATTAGAAGAGCCACAGGCTTTATCCAGCGTTCTGCGAACTCATTTATGAGCCACTTTGCGTGTTCTCGGAGAACCCAGTAGTCCATAGCCAAAGGCAATGCGATGTTCCAATTAGGAATAGTTCCGATTGTTCGGAATATTTCGTAGCCTTGTTTCCGTGCTTCAAAGAAGACATCATACCAAGGTTCTTTGCTAGTATTAACCACCAGCCGCTTGTTCTCACGGTCAATGACCGCCACACACTTGTCTTTGACTGTGTCATAGTGATTGTCAAACCACTGTGCGCCTAAATCAAAGGCTTGGGATTCTACTATACAGTGACCTCCACAAGAAAGAGAGCGGTTCTTTGTTGAATAGTAGTCGTCGTCAATCAAGAAGTTCTTGATGACATGATTTTTGGGCAAGATGTGTTTCTTGCGTTTCTTACTTTCAGCAAGTGTCATGTTATTACGCTTTTAGGTTAATGAAAAAGAGGGGATGTGTGACTTCTGCCATGTCATTTCCTCTACAGGGGAGCTAGGCATCTAACAGGTACACTTCTCCTTCTTCGGAGGTATCTACTAAATGCACGTCTATGTTGGAATCAACAAAGTTCTTCTCGCTCCATATAGAACTCAAAGGTATCTTTGTTCTTCCGTACTTGTCTTTCTTGGACTTCTTGCAAGTCTTGTTAACTACAGGAAAATCCATCATAGCGATGAAGAAATCGTAAGTTTCTCTTTCAGTGTCATAGCGTTTCATTATGCTGAAATACGGACGAAACTTGATTTCTCGACTGAATAAGAGCTTATATTCAGCATTTATCCAGCTCTTAGTTTTGTCAATTCGTTCTTTTACATTGTCGTATAAGTTTAGGTTCATTTGTATGTTTGATTGAAAACCAATACTCGTTTGGGCTTTCCGAGTACACCATGGGCATACTGCAAAGGAATCAGAGGGTCAGAACATTCACACCACAAAGGCTTGCTGCGAGGAGACAAGCAAGTATGAGTTGCATAGTCGTATCGTGACCACACTGTGACATAGTCTTTGCCAAGCATCTTGATGAAGTCAAATCTGCGTACAAGGTCTATGTCATCAGGATATGTGAAGTCAACTTCACCATAGAAGTATATGTCTTTTACCCTGATAGTAAAGGTTCTGCCACCTCTTTTGAACTCAAAAGGTCTATTTCCAAGTTCATCTATCAGAGCTTCTTCTTCCTCGTTGATACCAGTCATGTAAGCGGCATATTTCAAACCGCTTATCTCTTTCTTGACTTTAGTAAGGAAGAAAACCTTCGCCTGACTGACAGGCATCGGAATCCGATTCATCAGTTCTTCTGAATTTGATTTCCGCATAAGTAATTGTTTCATTTATGAATTGGTCAATCTCCTTCATTGAATATTTGCCGTGCAAATCGGCAAAGTCTTTGCACTCATAGTTGGGCAAGCCAAACTCGCCGCGAGTGATGAACATATAAGGAATATCATAAGTGTCATACAGGTATTTTGCTCCTACACGTCCTGTGTAATCGAAATCCAACAAGCTTATGATTAGACCTTTGTCGTTGAGCTTGTCCCTAAGCCATTTGTATTCTACTTCTCTCAACCTGTAATTCTCACTGGGAAGATTAATCACGCCTATCTTTAAGGGTGCATTAGCTCCCCTGTAGGAAGAATGATGTGCAAGATGACTACCTATGCTTAGCCTGTCTTTGCTACTCTTGGTAATCAAGATATAGTCATAGTCATTCAGCTCAAGGTTAGGAAGTCCTTCCAGCACATTGCAGTTCGTGATGAACTTCAGTTCCTTTTCACGGTTTCTTCTCGGAAAATACAGCTTGATAAAGTATACTCCAGCAGAGTTCTGCCCGAGCATATACGCATAGCATGGGTCTTTCTTCTTATAGAAGTACTTAGGTTCAGAATCAGCACCTCGGTCAATGTAGTATTGTTCTACAGGGACAACAAAGTTGGTATTCAGAAAGCCAAGGTTGACACCTAATGAGTTCCAGTATTCCTTGTCTTCCTTATTCCAGCTTCTTGGTACTATTTCGATTATAGGTCTGCGGTGTTTGCCAGCATTTACAGCTTGTTTGATAGCGTTTGTCATGTTTTCGTCTTCTTGTCTGTTCACAAGAATTTCGTTGAATGTCCTCGCTATGTGCTGTAGTATGAAATAGAAATCATGTTTGTTGTTCGGTTCTATCTTTCGGTTGTACATCATCGAAAGAACGTATGCAACAACGTCATAGACATCCATGAACTGACCAGCACCGCCAAAGTCTCTTACTTTAAGCCTGCCTTTCACATTGTACTGGATTCCCATGCTTCCGTTTTGGTCGTCTGTCCTGAAAACAGACGGTATGAGTATATTGCGTTCAATACAACGCCTTACGGTGTCGATAGGAATATCCAGATACTTGCTGACAATCAGCTCTTGTGAGATTTTGCTCTCTATAAGGGACTTTGTCAACTTGGCTGTGTTCACGCTCCGTATCATGTTTGGAAGAAAATAGCGCGACACTACAAAACGTAATGCCGCGCTTATGAACATCAAACCGCTGGAATTTTAGAACGGCATATCGCTGCCAGCGTCAGCAAAAGCACCAGACATCGGCGAACCGAAGCCGTTAGGAAGTTCGGGAACTACACCGCCTTCGGGGTGCATCATTCCTACAGGCGAGCCAAGAGTTGGCTGCTTCTTTACTTCCTTAGGTGTGATTGATTCCTTTGCCACGTCAACACGAAGAATTGCAGGGGGGCAATCCTTCTTCACAAGCTCAAGAACTCCGCTCCCGATGAACGGGTCGAAATCCAGCTCACCATTGTTGCCAACTTCACGCCACTCATTTCTCACCTTCTTGTAACGAAGGAGCTTCATCCATACAGGGATGAACTTGCCGTCTGCTGTCTTGTATACAGGCTTTGCAATTTCGCCTTCTGCGAGATTGAAATTGCCGTTGAGCAGAGCAGCTACATTGTTGAATAGAGTAGCGTAGCCGTTGATAACTTCGCTAAGTTCAAGAGCTATGAAATTACCCTCATCGTCTGAATCCTCAAACGGAAGTTCAAGAACAGACTCCTCTTCAGGCGTAAAAGCACGACCTTTGAGATAGTAGACATCGAGGATGTGCTTCAGCCAAGAGAGCAGATTGTTTACTTTCCACTCTTCCTTGCCGCCAGCCATTGTGTCTACATTGCTCTCAATGCAGTTCAGGGTTTTTGCGACATATCGGCGTTCCTGCGGATTGATGTGATTGCTCTCGAAACGGAACACGATGCGAGGAACGTTCTCGCCAGTGAAAGCACGGCCTTCGGCGTTTACAGCCCACTTCACTTCTACGCTTTCGAGATGGCCTACGAATAGACCGTTGGGAGCTGCGTCCTTTTCATGGAAGCGAAGTTGAGTTACTGCTTTAGTAGCATTACTAACACCACGGCGATTACGCTTTGCAGCAGGCTGTGCACCACCTGCTACGGCATTTACATTGTCTATAGACATAACATTAAAGGTTTTATTGTTGGAAGCAAAGGTAAAAAGAAACGGTGACATTTACAAGAAACGTCACCGCTGTAACTTAGCGCAATACTTCCAACTCTGGTTAATAATTAATTGTTATTTGAAAATGATATTTATGTATTGTTACTTCTCTCTTTGATTACTCTGCTGAAACTTTAACACGAGCTATAGCTTCAGTATCTTCAAGATACTCTATAGGATAAATAGTAATCTTTACGGATTCCTTACCGTTATGATAGTCAACAACGGTGGGAAGGTCGAGACGTACTTTGAAAGTACGGTTCATCTTGGTCATGTTTTCACCAAGGTTCTCTTTGAGCATCTTCCAGATAGAGCTGTCTGTGAAGTTCAGCTTGCAACCAGTGCCTGTAGCTGTTGCTGTTGTAGCAGTCTTAGAACCACTGCAAGCCTGTGACTTCGGAGATTCGATGATGTCGATTGTTAGATGTTCTGCGAGTGTCTCGTCTGACAGGTCGCCGAACTGTGCTTTGAGTTCGTCACGGTTAGCAGCTACGATTTCCATACGATGCAGGTCAAGGTAACGCTGCTTTTCCTCCTTTGTGAAACGCTCCGTGTAAAGGAGCGGCTCTCCGTTGGGTTTGAACTGGGGAACTCCCTTGCCTACGAACCACTGTGTGAAGTCAGCCAGAATACGCTGAACACCTTCATGAGTGTCAAGGTCAATATTGTTCTCACTTGCATACTGAACAACATCTTCAACACGGTTCTGAATAGCTGATTCGATACCTGCAATGTTGTTGAGGAACATCACATTCTCGCCAACAGCCACATTGAGTGCCTTCGACACAAGCGGAGACATCGTGAACTTACCAACAGTAGAGTTGGCAGTCAGAATTGGTGTCAGTATGGCATTGACTGCCTTCTGACCAGCCTGAACGGCTTGAATACCAAAATTCATTTTATTAAACGCCTTCATTAACTTGAAATTAAAGTGTTATTGATTAATGATAGATGATTGCTATTTTGTTTTTGATAGCGGCGGTCAAATACCATATCAGAAGGTGACCAATCTTCTGATACATCTTAGTCAGAAATCTCTATAAAGTCTGTATCTACAATAGGGGCATTGTTGACCAGCTTGAGTTCTGTGGTTTCCATGCAGCCCATAAGCACATCAGAAGCAATGTCTCTTGCTCCGAGAATGAAAGCTCTGTGAGCAATCATAACTCTCGGGTACTTCTTGTAAGTGTCCTTGGTGAAGAAATCAGCAGCAACTGCTTCGCAGTATGAGAAGTGGCTTTTGCAAGTCTGTTCTCTTTCTTTGCCGTTTATCATTCTGTACCGAGTGAACTCAAATTCAGTGACCCAGTCAATAGGCTGTGCAGCGATGCGAATTACAGGAAATTTTCCCTCTCCTGCAAGTTTGGCTGCATGAGCCTTGTTGATGGCTTTGACGCATTTGTCGCTTATCTGGAACTCGTTATAGATATTTCCTTTGAGGTCTTGATACCATTGGAGCGGATAAACTCCAACGACATCATTCTTTGTTGCTTCGGCAGCTTCAGCAGATGTGCGGCATTTCACACAGAACTGCGGAAGAAGCCCTTCATTATAAATCGTATTGCCGTCAGTATACTGATACTGTGGAGCATAATCTTTTGTGCATTTCCAAACTACTCCTGCCCTCGACAACAACGACTTAATGATGTGAACGTCTATTCCAGTCTTGCCGTTGATAACATGGATGTGTTCAATGCAAGTACTGAACGGAAGTTGCAAGTCTTGGGCGCGAGTGAGGATTGCCAAACCCTCTGCAACGCTTTTGATACCGCCTTTGTCACTTGCCATTATCTTCTTAAGGAACACTTCAGCACTTGCAAGTTGCTTTTCATCAAGAAGATTAAGAACACTTAGACCTTTAGACGCTTCACTATGTTTAACAGCCAATGCGCGACCGTTATTGTCTTTCGGTTGTTCGATGTTGTTCATTATTTCAATGAGCTTTTGTTACTACAAAGATACAACTTTATTTTCAGTCTTCAACAAAGAAATCATCAGAATTTGCAGGTTTAACTGTAATATTATTCGTCTGATTTCTACGTTCAAGTTTCTTTTCTTCAGTTGTGTCTTTACAGTATAATGTGTATAACTGTATTTTGTTTGTTTTGAATCTGCAATTTGGCAGACGATAACGGTAAGTATTCACATCTTCACACAGAGGAGAAGTTATGATAATACCGTCAATTTCCACGGAAAGGTCTTTGTCAGGGCTGTTGTTAGCAGACAAAGCCCTAATTAAACCTCGGTTCAGTTTTTCAGCATACAGAGTTTTTTGAGCTTTAGCACCCATTTCTTTGCGTTCACCAACTTTCTTTCCGCTTTTATAAAAGATTGGATTTCCGTCAATGTCAACTGCTGGGATGTTCTCCAAGTTGTTGTGATAAGGTTCGCAGATAAGTTCACCAGCTAAATGATTTATTGTATCAGCTATATGAGTAGCAAAAGAACTTCTCTTGCTTATTATCAAGAACTTCTTATCGTCGTTCTCTTGGAGTATCTTCCATATTTCATCAACTTTGAATTTGCAATCAGTCACAATAGCACTTCTTGCTCGAATTACATTGTATGTATCAGAAGCTCTCTCTCGAATAGCATTAGGATTATAATACTTGTCTATCTGAACATCATAGTCGCTGTTCATATCCAAATATTCGCTCCAGCCATTGTCTTTCGAGATTTGGTCACAGATTTCATACGCTGATATATTCAGCGCAGGATTACCCATGTGCGCTTGCTGGAGTATCTCAAAGTTGCCGAAGATGTTCAAGCTGTCGTCTATGTACTTCTGACAGTCTTGGTATTCTTTCCATTCCTCGCTGTCTGGAGGGATAGTGATGCCAATCTGCATTTCCTCTACAGGGGAGCTAAGCCGAGCTTCATCAAGTACTGCTTGAGTGGGTTCGTAGACTATGGGAGCAATGTCATTGACAACTTCCATTAAAGAGTTGTTGGTTATAGGTCTAGAATACATGAACAATTTGAACTTGCATTGAGAAGCAAACCACTTAACTCTCGGTGAAAACTTTGGAACTTTGTAGAACACTGCCATATTGGGTATTCTTCTGGAGAGAAAAGAAATGGAAAGTGTATCTACAACATAGCAATTAAGCAATTTGTCCTTAGGGAGCGTATCTGCTATTTCGCTTTTAGCAATATACTCTTCCAACTCTTTTGCTTGGTCTGGGTCGTCGCAGAAAACATCAATCTCATCTAGCTTCCCTGTAGAGAGAATCTTCGATAAAACATTGACTACAACTGCTTTATCATCTAAAGGAGGAGGCATTATAATTGTCCCCACTCCTCTGTTTTTTCTTCGCCATTTCTCTATGGCTTCAAAGTATATATCATTTATATTCATTCTTCAAATACATCATCGTCAAACAGTCGGCTGTATTGATGCGACTGCTTTTTGATTAGCACTTTTCCGCTTGCAGCTCCCTTGGTTCTGTCACCTTTTCGATTAGGTGATACACCAAGCATAATAGGGTCAATGATTTTGTAGCACTCATTGTAGTAGTAGCTATAATCAATGTCACGCTCTTCTATCGGTTTGTCATCTAAAGAATTAAGAATGAACACCTTTCGTCCACTGGCTAATTTGCTTGTAGCACCAGTGACTTTGTGTTCCTTCATTATTGTTACTCCTCGTTTGGCAACGTAGAAACGTACGTGACGTTGACTATGTACTCGCGTGAGTTTGCCGTCTACAACTTTGTCATAGACCACATCGAACTGCTTGCCTACATTCTGGGTTTTGCAGAAGTCAAGAATATCCTTATGATTACGAAGAGTAGTCATCACAGGAGTGTGATTTACAAAGTATTCAAACACAGCTTTGGCTACAACAGGCATATCATAGCCTTTCTTCAAGTCTTTGATGTATTGTTTAGGGTCTAATGCCCCTTTGAACTCAACATCACCGTTTGTCTGAATATCAAAGTAATTATTCACATCACGAGAGATAATCTGCTCGTATTCTTCATAATCCGCACCCATTTTGTTATGCTCATTCCAACGGTCAGTGATTTCCTTATAGAGATTGAATTTATCTCTTGGCAGTTTAATCACAATACCATCGGTATTTGCGCTAATAACGTGGATTCCGTTGAGTTCAAGTTCTTCAACGAGGGTCATTGTCATCAATTGTCCGTTTATGGTAACTTGCATCTGTGCAAATCGGTCGTATAAGAAGAACAACTGACTTCCAAGTTTACCATAAATAGAATTGATTACAATCTTAAGTGCTTCAGCCCCTATTTTATTAGGTACTCCTTCCATTACATATCCGTCACTATCTTTAGTATGCTTGCACTTGACACGGGTGTCTTTAAGGAAGCTGACCATGTTGACAAAAGCACCTCTATTAAGATGGTTAGGATAAATTCCATAACTAATCATTATTGAAGGGTAGTAGCTGGTATAATCATGATGTAAATAAACATACTTATCATCAGATTTACATATACGAGGTGGGTCAATACTATGAATACCACCTGTAGCAATGGTATAAATAGTTCCATAAAATTCTATTTCCTTCTGAAACTCCTTGCTTGTAGTCCGATAGATTGAAATCTTCTTCATTTCACTAAGGAAGTCTTGAAGCTGCTTTGTCTTGAATTTGATGTGAGGAAATATAATCTTGCTGAAACTAAGTATACTGCGTTCAGTCCGTTCCTTCATGAATTGGTCAGGATGAAGACCACTCATATCCTTGTAGAACTTGACCGTAAGTTTGTCTGCAATATTGGCTCTTGCACTGCAAAGAACATTTACTCCGAAAGCATGAGAAATGCTGTATCTAAGTTTGATTTCATCAGGTTTCTGTCTGATGATTTCACAACATAGAAACACATCATTCTTGTTATAATAGAGCATCGCTTCAACATATTCAGGAAGAATATATCTGTCGAAATCATTTAATCCTTTCTTGTTGAGTTGCTCCAATGACAAGTTAGCATACCCAGAAAACTTCTTGTAATACAAATCAAACTCTTCTTGTTTTATCGGCGGAAGAGTGAAGTCTAACAGCTCATGCCATTTTAAATTTATGGATGTCTGTTTCAGGGATTTACCGAACTTCATTCGCTCGCCAGTTTCTTTGTCAATGTTGACACCAGCGGAATGAAGCCCGAATATCTTCTGCAAATCAACAGTGCAATAAGGAAGCCTGTATCTGCGTGTCATAGCAATATCAGGATTCTTCCAATAACTGTCCTTGTCGTTTTGCAGCTCGATGATGAGTTTGCTGAAGTTATACAGCTTTTTGATGAGTTCCTTCGTGTTGTCACATTGGTTGAATCTCATCAAAAATGCTCTAATCATCATATCATCATACGATTGATTATTGAAGCCAAACAAATCATGTCTGACTGGGATTTCTGTGACTACACCTTCAGGCGTAGTGAGGGTTTGATACTTAGGTTGCATAGAATTGATATAAGCGACCATATCAAGCAGCTGGCTATCATCAGTGTCTGATATATAGAATATTTTGGAATCAACTTCATCAAGACGCTTCTTTATTTCAGCCACTGAAAGACATTCAGTTAGAGCCTTAGGTCTGCCTTTCTCGTCTACACAATCCTTGAATTTGTTGAGATAACTGCTAACACTGACAAAGGTTATGCTGAACAGGTTAGGGAAAATCTCAACGTCATACGCATAAGACTTTATCATAATCTGCAAAGTTTATATCCTCTGTAGTCCTTAGCTTTGGACGAGTAATACCATTTCTTCAGATACTTCTGAAACTGGTCAAACCTGTCTTCATCTATGTAACTGACAAGAGGAGAGTAATTAACCCCATATCTTCTGGTGATTATTCCTGTGTATGTTTGATGCTGCGATATGAACAGCTCATTGAGATGTGTCTGAATATTGCAGCCAAGGACATAGCGAACACTGTCTCCAAGCAACAATATGTCTCGGAAATCATGCTCTGCTATGTCTCGGCTCAACTTCATCATACATCTTCTCAATATATCAGCGTTTACATCACAGCCTAAATCTCTGTTGCAACGAATCAACGGAACGACAGCAAAGTCATCTAGCTCCCCTGTAGAGGAAATTGACTGCACTATCATTCTCACCTGACTGCTGAACGCAAGGTTTCTGTTCTTGTAAGCATCACAATCTACACTAGGAATGACAACTAACCTGCCATAACAAGGGTTGCCAATCATAGGCAGATTGTGACACTTATCATTAAACAGCTTCATAGGACATGAACTGCACTCATCCATAAAGCATATAGAGCTTGTTTCTACAGCGAGAACAAGCCACATATAAACGGCGGTTAAGTTCATCAAGGTTGGTATACTGCCTTCCGTATCTGTCAAAGACTATATCGTTGACATCTACCAAGACAGTGTCAAATGTAGAGCCTTGTGCTTTGTGGGCAGTAAGGCTGAAACCGTAATCCAAGTTGCGAGCAAACTCAACATTGCCTGTACCAGCATTTATGATGTTGGTAAGCAACAGGCATTTGTCTTTGAAGTCATAATAGGCTTTCCATTTCTCTGCTTTCAAACGTGTTGGAGCGGTTTTCGCATCGTTTATCAGCTTTCGGGATATTCTGACGTAGTTAAAGACGCTCTCTTTGTCCTTGTGGTCAACAATGAACAAAGGTTTTGTAATGTCACCGCCATGTATTGCGATGAGCCGTACCATAAAGCCTTTTATGTTGTACCTCGGGTGAGCGTAGTTTGTAATGTCCTTCAGAATATAATCCTCGGAGTTCTTGATGATACATTGATTGAACGTGTCAACAAGAGTAGTATAGCTGATAAGCAAGTCGTTCTTTGTAAGAACCGCCTTATCGGCATCTTTGATGATAGCGTTTCGGATAAACTTGTTCCACCCAGACACAGCATTGTTTGTATATGCTATGACCTTGGAGAAATCAACGTTTTCCTTAAGCTCATCATCTTGGAAATGCCGATACACTTCCTCTTCAAAGGTCTTCTTGTCACATACAAGGAAACCCTTGGTGTTATCAGCGTTAAACTGATTTCTGTACTTGGCTATGGTTTCGAGGAACTTTGTAGTCTTGAACTTTATGTCAAAACGCAGAAGCTCCAGCAACTTGCTTATAGGATTGTCTTCTCCTTGTCGCACGATTTCAGTCAGCTTGAACAGCTTGATACCTCGGAAGGCTGAACTGTAGCGTTCCCCTACAGGGTTTAACTGGCTGTCGTCGCCTATCATGAGTATCTTGCAACTATGCTCTTTGCAAGTGTTCTCGAGGAACATAGCAAGACCTCTGTTAATCATGGACGCTTCATCGACAATGTAAATCTGATACTTCTCAATCTTTATCTTGCCTTTCGGGTCGAATGGAGGATTGGCGATGTCAAACTTGTCAATGTCGAAGTTCAGTCGAAGACCCAAATCAGACTGCAAAGTATTCACTTTGATGTTAGGCAAACCTATGGCATCGTGAAGAACTCTGCACGCTTTGTGTGTAGGAGCAGCAAGACCTATAAGAGAATTACTAAGTCTACAATTTTGAATCAGTGCTTTGACAAGATATGTCTTACCAGTACCAGCAGCACCAACTAAAGCTCTTTTATAATCATTAGGATTATATGGAGCATTGATAAACTCAATAAGGTTCTTATAAGCCGCAGCTTGGTCTTTTGTGAAGTTGTCAACTCCAATCTTCACTTTTACTTCGTCTGTCATTCATTAGAGGCTTATCTTTGTTTATTCTTACTTTTACAAGATACACTTCTGGATTATTTGTGAAACTGACAAATTCAGTATATTCAAAATACAGTTTGCCTTGGTCTCTTACAATATATCCTGCTACTACAATTCCTTCCTTAACGGCTTGATATGGTATAATCCCTTTAGGAGAAATCATAGCTTCCAAAGCGGTTCTTATAAAACACATCTGATGACCGTGTTCGTCTTTGTAGGTTGTAAAGATGAACTGCTTGTCTCTCAATGACAAGCTCTTGTCGGTCAATCGCAGAGATATAACAAAGTCGTTGCTGGTTTCATCGTTCTTGAGAACATTGGCATACCAATGTTTGCCAACCTTCGTCACTTGAGCCAAACATTTACGAGATACTTTGCGGAAGACCTCGTTCTTTTTCAAGTCTTTTATTTTGGCTGCGTTTATCTTGAACCCGCAACTCATCGGTTTCATCTGCGCTTTCTCTGCTGGTTCTTGTTAGGGGCTTTCTGCTGTTTCGGTTGACGCTTCTTTTTCTTATCAGCATCAGGCACGGAATCCTTGTGAAAAGGCTTCACAATTGCAGAATTGTCCCATACGAACGACCAGCCGCAATAGTGGGTCAGATAATCTATGCGACCCCAGCGAGTGTTGCCGATTATGGCAGTCTTGGGTGCAGAGATTGTTTTTGTGGAGTGGTTTACTCTTGTTACTCTGCCTACAGAGCGCAAGTCCTTACTTTCATCATGATTCTTACTCATTTTACAGTAAATTAAGGGGTTATTGATTATTGAACGAACTCAAACTTGGTACAACTCTCTAAAACATTCGAGAAAAAAAAACACGCCGACTTTCACAAGCCAGCGTGACGATACACTCTTTATTTGTGACAAAAAAAAACACTAAAACGCGATTTATGAGTCTATTGTTCAATCACTATGTTTATAAGAATGTCGAGAGGGCTATTGTTACCAACATGGTCACTAGCAATATTTTCATTGCCAGACCATATTTATTCCACTGTTCTTTAAGCAACGTGTATGCTAACTTTGTTGCATCAAAAGCAGCTTGCATCTTCATCATCTTAGCATAAACATCACTATACTTGACTCTGTCATCAGCAAGCATTTTATAATGTTCTGCTTCATGTGAAGAAAGTTCTGCTATTTTATCGCGAAGTTCTACTTCCTTAGCATCCTTACGCAATATAATAGCTACAAGTTCATCTTTAGTAAACTTGTTCAGACCATTCTTTGTCTTACAAGGAACGTTTTGTGGAGCAACTTGCTTATCCTTGTTGTCAACGTTATCCATATCAATCCAATATTAAGTCATTACCATAAGTGTCATCTGATTCAATAGTCTTTTCACCATATAAATCAACGTCATCAAAATCTTGATGAAGACACTCACCGTCCATATCTATTGCATACAGTTCATCTGTCATGTTTCTAATATAAGAAACATTATCCATCAAACCAACTCTTAGATATATTTTCGCTTAACGGAAAAAGCTGACAACTGTGTTCAGTAGACATATCAACACTGACTTTATCATCAGCTGTGATAAATGTCTGACCGAATGATATTAAACGACTTTTATCAAAGCCAATCATTCGGGTATTGTTATACCCACCAACAATGCTTTTCTTAGTTGCTATGACTGTGCAATCGCTATAAGCTATGATTTCACTGTCATTGCTTATGACAATGCAATTATCGTACACTGTCACATCCTTACAATTAACAGCTATTATCAAAGCATTATCACGACCTACAACCTTGTTCTTCTTGTTACAAATCACTCGTGAACTGCCATTAGCCCATACTATGGACTTGCCTTTTGCTACACAAACAGATGTACCATGCAATGCTACTTCTGAATTGTCAAAGCTCTTCACCACTGACTTTCCAAGTGCAACGACTTGTGCATATTTGACAGCTGTTATTTGGCCATCGACCACAACTGCTTTAGCATTTTCATCTACAGTAATAAACTCTTGAGTATCAAAGAAGCCTTTCTGATTTCTGCCAAGAGGTTGATTGTAAAGTATGCCATGCTTAGCAAAATCTTCTTGATACTCTTTGACTATATCAATAGTTAATACGTTGGCATTTACCACACGGATGAAATTATCCGACAGCCAAATCATCATACCGTCACCATCGAAACGTCTTGTTTTGGAGAACTCCAATCCGTATACGCTTGAGTCAGCAGCATCCAGTCGTTCTCTAAGTATATCTTGCAATTTTTGATTCATGATTTTGAAGATTAATGTAGCTCCCCTGTAAGAAGAATTGAGGAATAAAACAACAAATATGGGTAAAACACAATCAACTATGTCATTCTTCCTACAGGGGAGCTATCTTGGTTATGAAAATAATAGAAACGCTTACTTCCAAACCTTGGCGTTACCGTCAAGTTTTATTTCAGCATCACCACTTTTATCGAAAACTACGCATCGCTCAAAAGCGTGTACATGACTTATATTCTTAGAAGGACGACCTTGAAAGTTATAAGTATACGCTTTTACAGTAACTTGTCCGTCACAATGTACTGTAGCACCATTTGACACCACAAAAGCTTTGTCTGTAGCACTAACAAATACATTAGGGTATGCTTCAACATTACTATTGCAATAAGCTGAAACACGACCACAACCTGTGTGTTTAACGATACTATCGTTATAAGCTATGACAACAGAATCTTCTGTAGCAACACATCTCGATGTATCATACAGTCTGATGCAAGTATGGTCGAAAGAATAAACGATAGCATCATTAAATGCTACGACCGAACATTTGTCATACGCTCGTACTGTAGCTTTATGTACAGCATAAGCTGTAGCTTCGTTGTATACAGCTACATCATTGTGTATGGCAAAGACTAAGCCCTTGTCAGTATCCATATCAAAGAAGACATCGTATTCATAAAAGTCTTCTTTGTATTGTTCAAGTACTTGGATTGTCATACAACCTGTATTAACGAGTTCAGGCAATACCAGCCACAACCATTTCTTAGGTTGTAGTTCTCTGAAATCGCCATACGCCCAAAGTGCATTGAGCTTGTTTTCAGCTATGCACTTATCAACATATTCTTTGATTATATCCAGAATGTTCATGTCAAATTAGATTAGAATAGCTCCCCTGTAGGAAGAATGAGTTCGACATCATTCTCCTACAAGGGAGCTGCCATTATCGACAGTTCAACCAAGTGCAGATTTCACTCTTGAAATATTTCAAGAAATGCTCTGCAATTACCAGTAACTCAAATCGAAGACTGTTCAACGGATAACCGTCTAACGGAAAAGTATTGTATTCCCAAGAATCAAATCCATAAGCTATGTTATCACCAAGATACTCATAGCCTAATTTGTTGTACTCATGGTCAAAAAATTCAGCTTCTGTCACAGCAATGAATCTTATATACCATAGTCTTTCTGGGTCACAATCTCCAGCGTGATTCAGTACTGCTACAATGTTCTGTACAGTTATTGCAGCGTTTATCTTCTTTTCCAATGAAGGAGTAGAAGAAATCTGTATAGGACTTACAGCCCATACATCTCTCATGTACTTGTGTACATCAGCAAGCGATTTGATGTTCGTTAATGCATAGTCGTCAAGTTCTTCTTTAGACCATACTCTATAAAGAATATCATTCACTTGCGAAGATTGGAGCTTATGCAATGCTTTTGCAAGCTCCAAACCTAAGTGTTTCTTATTCGCTTCCATATCAAATAGCTATTTGTTCAGGAACGCCAATGCAATCATTCTTTGCAAAATAGCGAAAAGCCATTGCATAAGCCTTCATCAGACTACCTGCAAAGATAGTAATTGTATTGACCATATCGTTATCAGCAGATGAACGAAACTTATAGAAATGCTTATCCATATTGTGAGAAGTTTGAGTGATGTGAAAAGCAAAACAGTGCAAGCATTAGAACTATGTTCCAATACCTGCACTGTTTATATAGTTTGTTACAGACCAAGAAGAGCATCAGCAACCTTGTCGAGCTTTCGTATGGCAAAGTTGCTCAACTTGATGCCTGTGATGTGGTTGAAGATAGTATCATGCTGAATTGTAGTCTCTTCAGCATTATCTGACCACGGATTCTTGTACAGCTGACCAGATGTGACTTTCTCCTGTACGATGTCTATCACCGCACGAGAAAGAATTATCGCCATGCTGTCAGGGTTCTTGAGGAGATGATTTACAGCAAAAGCTGCATCGTCATCGTCCTTGAGGATGCTCAACACGCTGTAGAGAGACACGAATATCGTGTTTACTTCTCCCTCATGGTATGTAGCACCCTCATCATCTGTCACATAGCCTTTCACGGGCTTCTCGAGAGTGATGCCCAGACGGACATAGTTCTCCTGCGGAGACACATTGACATTGCGGACTTTGAGGTTCTTGACCTGTTCTGCACCGTTTGCTACGAGAGTTTTGATTACTTGTTCTTTTGTCATGGTTGTGTGTGTTTGTGAGGTTCAGCACCTCGGATGAATGAATGTTATTTGTGAATGTATTTATTGTTATCAATGAAGAAATAAGGCAGACTTAGCTCCCCTGTAGGGAAAATTGATAGACTAAGGGGTTACCTACAGTTTAGCCAGTATCTGCCTTACAATCAGAAAGGAGAATTATGCAGCGTACTTACGCCCCATTTTGACTTGTATCTCTTTGGGGAGATAATACTTGTACTTCTTTCCAGTCTTCTTGCTCACTTTCCAGATATAGAAAGCTCCGCTTTTGGACTTATACACCTTAAAGGTATCAGCCTTTATACGGTATGTATAAGTGGTGGTCGTATCAGCATAGCTGACAGTCTTGGAAGGAGCTGAAAACTCCTGTGCAGAAAGTGACACCGATGCAATAAGCACCGATGCCACAAATGAGAACAGTTTACGCATATCTGTGTGGGTTGCTTATTATATTACCACCATACACCATGTTGCTCCAGATACTCCTGATATTCAGAAGTTTCTGTAAGAACATCGATGTAGTACATTGTATCATTCTCGTAGATGCTGTCGCAATACGCTTCGTATGCGTAATCGCGTGTCGTGTCGTCAGGTGACGCAAGCCCGTAGTATGTCACTTCATCTACAGGCTGTTTCTCACAGTAACGACAAAGTTGCAGCAGCCCGAATAGACCAGCTGCCATTAACACAGACATAAAGCCTGTGAACACTTTTTTTCGTGTTGTCATGTGTTTATCAGTTTGGTAAAACGTTTGAGTCTTGAAAGAAAAAAGCCCAAAACAGTATTGGTACTATATGTTACACAACTGTTTTGATACGCCTAAATCAGCAAAAACTAATGTTTATGCCAATAAAGATGTAAGAGTTGAGGCATAATGCCAGTGTCAGGTATGGTAACGGTAATAACACCAAACCTGACCTGACAACTGGCAAAATGCTGTCAAATATCTTCTGAAGGTGCGAAAACTTCAATTATGATTGTTTCTATGTCACCTTTTGTCATGATGACACGAGGCAGGTTGGTGTCATACGCCACATCGCTGTTACTTACAGCGAAACCTTGCTCCTCATATACAGACAACAGTTTGTCACTGGTCTTCTTGAGACCGTCTATGTCGTCGATTGCGACAACTCTGTGGCGTTCTTCGCCGCTGGGTCGGTGATACCATGTCACCAACAATACAAAAACTTTCTGTTCCATAGTTCTTCTATGTTACTGGTTATAATTATGTTATTGAACTCGTGACACGCTTAGAGCCTATCGGCAGCACATACACCCCGTCAAGGTGCGTGTCTTGTATGTGATTTCGTGCGATAATTGCTCACCGCACAGGAATTTCAACCTTATACCAAACATGAAAATAGCTAATAAGAACAACAAATTATGAGTTTGCAAAATGCCAAAATCGTTATAAGCTACATGATAGAGATTATGCAATGAAAAATGGTGAGTAAACACTCGATAAACTCGTTGTAATGAAGATAAATACATGATTAACAATGAAGATAATGAGTTTATGAGTAAATTAGCTTATTAATTTAGAAATTATAAAGATGGTGAGATTACGGAGATGAATGAGATTATTAACTCATTGAAAATGGAGGTTACGGAGATTATTAATTAGCTAAAAGAGAAAGCGGTAAACCACTAAAAACGCGTTTTGGAAGTTGTGAAAGTGATTATGAAGAAAGAGATGCGAAAAGAGATTGAGATTGAGGAGATGGTAAGGGGAATTAAGATTTACAAGGACGAAAGGTTGTTAAAAAGGGAAAGTTGTTGGGAATCAGACACTTACACCGTCCAATTTCCAATACTATCTTTTAGATAGTGCCTTTTCGCGTTAACAATTCATGTTAAAAATAACACTTATCTCACTTATCACCATTTCTTTAACCCTTGTATATACAATAAAAAGCTACCTATTTTCACAAACCAGTAGCTTACTGATTACCAAAACAAATTCAATATGACATAATTCACCAAAAATAAAGCTAAATATATCTCTTTGTTGACTTATCATCGCTATTTGTAAAACCCCGAGGGGCAGGAGCGCACCGCTTGGCAGAATACGCGGAACGCTTATCAGCATGGGAACTGCACGGTTGCCAACCGCAAAAGCTGAATTGACACACATGAGCCGATGACCGAAACAATGAGCCACCCCAGCGACAAACCTGCCGACCTACCCGAAGGTAAGCCGACAGGTTGCTGTCATGAGATGGCTCAATGCTCACGGAACAAGGTGTCGAGAACCTTGTATGATTCTTCGAGGACTACGAAGAACTTCACGTTGAACCAGTAGCTTGCGCCATTGACGACCACTTCACGCTCGAAGCTGACTTTGCTGTCAAGCATCGCTTTCGCTGCTTCGAGGTTCTTGAACGTGAATTGCTCGTGGTTTTCAACGAGTTGCCAGCCTTTCACCATCATACGGAACAGGTAAAGGTCTCTGCCTTTGAGGGGTATCCCCTCTCCAGCCATTCCAACGGCGTTCTTGAGTTCGCGGATTTCCGCGTCTCGCGCTGGAAGGTTGATGCCCTCGGTGATGCATTCGGTGATGAACTGGTCGATTGAGATTTTGTCGAACATGGTAATTTGAAATTGTGTCACCTCCCCGAAATGGAGAGGTGACTGGTTGAACTTGTTGATTGAGGGAGTTAGAGGTTGAGCAGTTTGTCGTAGAAACCCGTTGCGCCTGTTGATTCAGCCGCAGCGTCAGCCGCGAGCTTGCAGACTAAGACAGTTGATACGTCCATTCGGACACACTGACCGCCGTAGTCACAGCAAATCTCGGTGTTGTCCAGCAGGTTGCGTGCTGTGTTGACGAACTCGCAGGTCACGTTATTAAAGCGTGCAACCTGATTGGCGAGCTTGCCGATTTGAACAAGCATACTGAACTCGCTGATAGTCAAGTTCTGGTCGTACTTGGCTTTCACTGTCAGCATACCAAGCGAGTGCAGCTGGTTTGCGATGACAGCGCGGTTGGTCTTTGTGGGTTTCGGGAGAATGCTCTCGAAGAACTCCTTCACAGTAAGTGATTTCATTTTGATTACGGTTTGCGCAGCCTACCGACTGATTGCCGACAGGCTGCTGGTTGAACATTAGTTTTTGTCGGAATAGAATCTATCGTAGAGTTCCTCCAGCTTGACAAGTGTGCTGAATCTCGGTGCTGGCAGCATCGGGTGTACTGTGATGCGAACATCATCAGATGCGCACGCCATGTGTGCCGCTGCTGCATGAAGGTTGTCGAAAGTGAACATTTCGTGGTTGTCAACCTTCTGAAAAGCGCGTACCATGTTGCGGACGGTGAAATAGTCGTCCTTTGGGATGCGCTTCCCTTCAAAGCAAGCGTTGATTGCAGCCATCAGCCCTGCGAAATGAACTTTGCAGGGACGACTGTCGTTGTGAGGGAACTTTGCGAAGAGCTTTCCGAACATAAAGTTTAACGTCATGATTGTCAATTTTTTAGAGATGAAACATAGCGGCCATTTCAACGCTGATGAACTTGTTCAAAAGCGTTGAAATGACCGCGAAACGCGATTAGATGATGTCGAGCAGTCGATTTGCGTTGTTGATTAGCTCGCAGTTCCCTGTCGCATGGATTGCATCCAGCGTCTTCTCAAGGAACTTGCGCTCTTCCTCGCTGTCTCCGCCGTTGAGGACGGAAATCAGGTCGCAAATCAGACCATCGTAGTACTCACTCACTTCGTCACGCAGCACTTCCTGCATTACTACTTCTTTCGATTCCATAGTCATGCGGATTAGAGTGTGAACGAATTGTCGATGAGTGTTGCCGCACGCTGTGAGAGCTTGATGCCCCCAATCTTGCGATGCACGGTGTCATGCTCGGAGATGACATTGCCGTTCTCGTCTGTCTCGCCAGCTGCTATCGGTGTGCTAAGCACCTCGATAGTCGAACCGATGAGAATCACTGCAAGCTGACGCTTGTTGAACGCTGACTCTTGTGTAGCACGATACAGCGCAATGTCCTCGCACTTGTTGCAGAGCTGCGCGGTCAGTGCTTCGCGACGGATGCTGAAGTAATTCAGCTCCGTTGCGATGTACTGACCAGTCGTTGTGTCGAGCGTATAGCTCGGCAGTTTCGCTTCTGCGTCAAGAACTATCTTGACATCGGTGCGGTCTTCGCGTGTGAACATCTCGACATTGACAACCTTTGCCGTAGTCTTTACTGTGTTCTGACTCATGTTGGTATCTGCTTTAGCCGCCTTCGCGACAATAGATGACATCGATGCGTAGCAGTATCAGCATCGATGACCGACAGCAACGTGCTGCGGCAAAACTTGATTTGACACACACGAGGAACTTTTCCTGAAAGGAAAACTGAAATGACACACATTGAGGTGCTGCGGCTAGCTCCGAGGGGGTGGGGGGGGGTTGCCTTACGCCTACCATGGGGAGGGGGGGTCGCCCAATAGGTTC